>Ga0228535_1000374_pt1 | contig 132902 bp, 126 predicted proteins | sample SJ1metagenome_FD_168457 | JGI IMG/M metagenome (GOLD analysis project Ga0228535, IMG submission 168457) | Enriched culture of PCE-dechlorinating microbial communities from Ithaca, New York, USA - SJ1 | ecosystem: Engineered > Modeled > Simulated communities (microbial... > Unclassified...
ACCCCAGGAAGACTACCTGGTTGATAGGCTCTAGGTGTAAGTGCAGTAATGCATTCAGCTTAAGAGTACTAATAGGTCGAGGACTTGACCTAACTTAGGATTATGATATGCAGTTTTTAGTGTGCAAGGCATTTTTTATTGTAAAAAAATGGCCCCTTGGTCAAGCGGTCAAGACACCGCCCTTTCACGGCGGTAACAGGGGTTCGATTCCCCTAGGGGTCACCATTTTGGGCTCATAGCTCAGCTGGGAGAGCACCTGCCTTACAAGCAGGGGGTCACAGGTTCGAGCCCTGTTGAGCCCACCAAACTTAATATGCGGTCCGGTAGTTCAGTTGGTTAGAATGCCAGCCTGTCACGCTGGAGGTCGAGGGTTCGAGCCCCTTCCGGATCGCCATTTTTATACGGAGGGATTCCCGAGTGGCTAAAGGGGGCAGACTGTAAATCTGTTGGCAACGCCTTCGCTGGTTCGAATCCAGCTCCCTCCACCAAAAAAATATATTTACAAATGCAAGATAAAGTTGTATAATAACTTTGTTGTCAAATCACCAAAGTCGCGGAAGTGGCTCAGTGGTAGAGCATCGCCTTGCCAAGGCGAGGGTCGCGGGTTCGAGTCCCGTCTTCCGCTCCAATAAAAATTTAAAGTATTTAGCATGCGGGTGTAGCTCAGTGGTAGAGCCCCTGCCTTCCAAGCAGATTGCGAGGGTTCGATTCCCTTCACCCGCTCCAATTAAAACTCAATTTAAGACTTCAGCTTTGCACTGCGTCTGTAGCTCAGTTGGATAGAGCAGTGGCCTTCGAAGTCATGTGTCAGGGGTTCAAGTCCCTTCAGGCGCACCATTATACTTCTAACAAAGAGACCTAAAAATTTATAGGTCTTTTTTTAATTTTTGAAAAAATCTTTACAGATTGGTTACTTCTCTTCTCTCAACTGATATAAATGATGTATACTATATATTGAAGTCGAATTTTGCCTTAAGGAGGCTATTAATTTGTGGGAATTAAAAGATATAGTATTTAATATAGGAATTTTTGATGTTATAGACATTGCAATAGTTGCATATGTTTTTTATAAACTCTATCAGCTTATAAAGGAAACTAGGGCGGAGCAGCTAGTAAGAGGTATAGTAATTTTATTGCTTGCTACTAAAGCAAGTGAGATTATGCAGCTTCATGTTGTTAACTGGATACTTAAAAATACAATGACAGTGGGAATGATAGCACTTCTAATAGTATTTCAGCCAGAGCTTAGAAGAGTGCTTGAATATCTAGGAAGAACAAAATTTATAATTAAACCAGCTATTGAGGATACTGAAAAAGTAGATGTTGTCGTGGAAGAGGTAGTACAGTCAATGACATCACTTGCAAGGCAAAAAATCGGAGCTCTTCTTGTTTTCGAAAGAGAAACTGGCATAAACGATATAATTCAAACGGGAACAATGATGGATGCTAAAGTTACTAGACAGCTTCTTATAAATATTTTTATACCGAACACTCCACTTCATGATGGTGCAGCAGTCATTAGAGGTGGAAAAATTATGGCAGCCGGTTGTTTTTTACCTCTTACAGAAAATAAATTTTTGAACAAAGAGCTTGGAACAAGGCACAGAGCTGGACTTGGAATTAGTGAAAGATCAGATTGTATAGCGCTTATAGTCTCAGAAGAAACTGGATTTATATCACTAGCACAAAATGGTAAGTTATATAGAGATCTTTCTGAGGAGTCACTTAGAACCTTCCTTTTAAAAGGACTTAGAAAAGAAGAAGAGTCTAAAGGCTTTTTTAAGAAAGGCGGCATATTCAAATGAAGACCTTATTAAACCAAAATTTAAAGATGAAAATATTTGCAGTAATCTTTGCTTTTTTTATGTGGATATATGTAATGGCAGAAGTTGACCCTATTATAATAAGAGATATTGATTCAGTACCTATTAATATTACAAATATGCAAGAACTGGAGCTGCTTGAGCTTACACCAGAGTATGGAACAGATTTGAACGTAAGGGTGAGCTTAAGAGGCAGAAGATCTATTTTAAATGCTCAAATAACAAGAGGAATTAAAGCAGAAGGATTGATAAACAATCCTAAAGAAGGCGAGAATATACTCGTAGTAGATTTAAAGGATGTTGATTCTAATGTGGAGTATACTTTATATCCATCTGATAAGCAAATCAATTTAGAAAAGAAAATGGTTATTCGAAAATCCGTATCGGTAGTGCAAACAGGAACCTTGCCTGAGGGCTATGAAATTAAGGAAATAAAATCAAATCCCGCTAGCATGTATATAGAAGGACCAAAAACATTGGTAGATTCTATAACTACATTAATGACTACTCTCGATGTTTCTACTTATGATAAGGACTTTAGCAAGAAGCTTCAGGTTATTCCTGTAGATAGGGACAATCAAGAAGTTAAAGGTGTAAGTATAAATCAAGATACTGTATTTGTTCATGCTATTGTTGTAAAGACTAAGACTGTCCCAATTGTACTAGATATCCCAAACAGCGAAAACGATGAACTTAAGCTAAGTGGATATACCATAGACCCACCTGAAGTTGTTATCAAAGGAAAAGCTAATATAATTGATTCAATAAAAGAAATAAAAACTGAGAAGGTCGAGCTATCGCAGCTAGTAGAAAATCCTAACTTAAAAGTTAAACTCGTTCTGCCTACTGGGGTAGAGACACAGACACCTGAGATAACTTTAAAGTCATCTATGGAAAAGGTAATTAGTAAAGAATTTAATATATCTAAAGAAAGAATCCAAATTTCTGGAAATGGCCAACTGCCAGATATTTCTGATAATCCAGATATAAGCGATTTTATTGCTGTGAAGATTACAACTACTGACAAAATTATGGATACAATATCGGAAAATGACATTAGAGTTTATATAAAAATGCAAGAATATCAAAATAATCCTGCAAGAGTACCTATTCATGTAGAGGTTGATGAAGAGGTCGAAAGTATTGAAACAACACCGTTGTACTTGAATTTAGAAGGGTAGTATCCATTGGATACTGCCCTTCTCTTGAATTTTTTTCGATTTATGGATATCATAGAGATATATAATTGAAAGCTGTATCAAAAATACAATCACAAAAAATTGTACAGCATATAATTTAATAGAACTTGGAGGGGAAATATGAAGCTAATTTTAGTAATTAATCCTGGTTCCACATCTACTAAGGTGGCCCTGTTTAAAAGGACAGAAAACGTTATCCAGAATAATCTGACACATTCAGCTGAAGAAATAGCTAAGTTTGAAAGAGTATCTGATCAGCTAGAAATGCGCCAAGCTTTAATTGAAGACTGGATGAAAGAAGAAGGATACCAACTTTCGGATTTAGAAGCGGTTGTAGGCAGAGGAGGTCTTCTAAGATCTATGCCTGGCGGTACATACGAAGTAACTTCAAAGATGAAAGAGGATTTGATTGCTGCTCAAAGAGGAGAGCATGCATCGAATTTAGGAGGATTAATTGCAGACAAAATAGCTGAAAAAGCTGGAGTAAAAAGCTATATAGTTGACCCTGTAGCTGTTGATGAATTTGAAGATATAGCTAGAATTTCAGGAATACCTCAAATTGAGAGGATTTCTCTAGGACATGCACTAAATGTTAAAGCAGTGGGAAGAAGAGCTGCTAAAGAGCTAGGAAAAGGTTTAGACGAGGTAAACTTAATTGTAGCTCACATAGGTGGAGGAATTTCAATTTGCCCACTTAGAAAAGGTAAAGCAATAGACTATAACAATGCCAATGAGATGGGACCATTTTCACCAGAAAGAACTGGGGGACTTCCATGTGGTGATTTAGTAAAGCTGTGCTTCTCAGGAAAGTATACATTAGCTGAAATGAAGAAGAAAATAAGTGGTAAGGGAGGCCTTGTTGCTTATCTTGGAACTAATGATGCACGAGAAGTACAAAAGCTGATAGATGCAGGAGATGAAAAGGCAAAGCTTATTTTTTCAGCGATGGCTTATCAGATAGCAAAGGAAATTGGTCAGATGGCTACTGTTCTAAAAGGAGAAGTTGACGCCATAGTTATGACTGGTGGAGTTTCTTACTCTGAGAATCTAACTAATCAAGTTAAAGAAATGGTTTCTTTTATAGCTCCATATATGGTTATTCCTGGAGAAGATGAAATGTTAGCATTAGCTGAAGGAACTGTAAGGGTTTTAAATGGTGAAGAAAAGGCTAAGATTTATGAAAATGAGGTGAAATTATAGATGAAAAATTTTAATGAAATTATAGCATTTGCTAAAGAAAGAGGTCCAAAGACTATTTCAGTAGCCTGTGCTCAAGATAAAGAAGTACTTTTAGCAGTTGAAGCTGCAAGAAAAGAAGGTATAGCAAAAGCTATATTAGTAGGGGATGAAGTTAAAATAGCTGAAATAGCTGAGGAGTTAAATATTGCTCTATCAGATTATGAAGTTATAAATGAAGCTGATCTTACTAATGCCTGTCTAAAAGCTGTAGAGCTAGTTTCTACTGGGGTAGCAGATATAGTTATGAAAGGTCTAGTTGATACATCTATTATTCTAAAGGCTGTACTTAATAAAGAAATAGGACTTAGAACTGGACTTCCACTTAGCCACGTTGCTGTATTTAAAATAGATGGATATGAAAGATTATTCTTTGTTACAGATGCGGCTATGACACTGAGCCCAGATTTAATGACAAAGAAGCAAATTCTTGAAAACGCTGTTTCATTAGCTCATGCATTAGATATTGAAGAGCCAAAGGTTGCAGTGCTTTGCGCTAAGGAAAAAACAGATGAAAAGATGCCATGTACAATAGATGCATTTAAGTTAGAAGAAATGCAAAAAAACGGAGAAATAAAAGGTTGCTTAGTTGGAGGACCATTTGCCCTTGATAATGCAGTATCTGAGGAAGCTGCAAAGCATAAAGGTATGACTCATCCAATTGGAGGAAAAGCTGATATTCTTTTAGTTCCAAATATAGAATCAGGAAATATTTTATATAAATCACTAGTATTCTTTGCAAAAGCTGAAAATGCAGGGCTTATAGTAGGGGCAAAAGCACCTATTGTATTAACTTCAAGAGCTGACAGCGATATTACTAAGCTAAATTCTATTGCACTTGCTGTACTTGCAGCTAGCAAGCAAAACTAAATTTTAGAAATATAAAATAAAACTTTGGAGGGAACTATGAGCACTTATAAAATATTAGCTATTAATCCAGGATCTACATCAACAAAGATTGCTGTATATGAAAATGAAACACAAATAATGGAAAAAACTCTAAGACATTCTACGGAAGAAATTAATAAATACGAGAAAATATTTGATCAATTTGAATTTAGAAAGAACGTTATAGTAGACGCACTTAGTGAAGCTGGAATTGCTATTGAAGAGCTAGATGCAGTAGTAGGAAGAGGAGGCCTTTTAAAGCCAATTAAAGGCGGAACCTATGAGGTATCTGATGAACTAATTGCTGGACTAAAAGAGCCATACCTTGGAGAGCATGCTTCGAATTTAGGCGGAATCATCGCTAAAGAAATTGCTGATGCAGCACTTGCTCCTTCATTTATAGTTGACCCAGTAGTAGTTGATGAAATGAATGAGGTAGCTAGAATTTCAGGTATGCCAGAAATTCCTAGATTCTCAATATTCCATGCACTAAATCAAAAAGCTACAGCTAGAAGATTTGCTAGTGAAATTGGAAAATCATATGAAGACATAAATGTAATCGTAGCTCATATGGGCGGGGGAGTATCTGTAGGAGCTCATGAAAAAGGAAGAGTTATAGATGTAAACAATGCTCTAGACGGAGAAGGACCATTTTCACCAGAAAGAGCTGGAGGACTTCCAGTTGGAGATTTAGCTAAGCTATGCTTTAGCGGAAAATATACACATGCACAAATCAAGAAGCTATTAAAAGGCGAAGGCGGAATAGTAGCTTATCTTGGAACAAATGATGCTAGAGATGTTGAAAAAATGATAGCTGAGGGCGACGAAAAGGCTAAACTAATTTACGAAGCTATGGCTTACCAAGTGGCAAAGGAAATAGGTTCATGTGCTACTGTACTTAAAGGTAAGGTAGATGCAATCATCCTTACTGGAGGAATTGCTTATTCTGAAATGATAACTACATGGATTAAGGAAAGAGTATCATTTATAGCTGATGTAAAAATATATGCTGGTGAGGATGAAATGTCAGCTCTAGCTCAAGGAGCACTTCGTGTTCTTCGTGAGGAAGAGAAACCACAAAGATATGAGGCTTAAATATGTTTATTAACGATAAAAGGATTAGAATTATCATAGGACACTATGGCAGTGGCAAAACTGAGTTTTCAGTGAATTATGCTATGAAGCTAAAGCAAGCTACTGCTAGTAAAGTTGCTATAGCTGACCTTGATATAGTAAATGTTTATTTTAGATCTAGAGAAAAGCAGGTTATGCTTGAAGAGCAAGGCATAAAAGTAATTGCCAGCTCTATAGCAGGAAATGCTCTTGATTTACCTGCTGTAGCTGCTGATATAATAACGCCTTTAGAGGACAAATCCTATGAATACGTAATAGATGTAGGAGGAGACTCTGTAGGAGCAAGAGTGCTTGGCAGATTCAAAAATTACATTGAAGATGGTGACTATGACATGTTCATGGTTGTAAATGCAAATAGAGAGCAGACCATGGATTTAGAAGGAATCAAAAGGCACAAGGAAACTATAGAGGCAACAAGTAGGCTCAAAGTGACAGGTTTTATAAACAACACTCATCTTATAAGAGAAACAACTCTAGAAGATGTACTTAAAGGGGACAAGCTTTTAAAAGAAGCATCTAAAGAACTTGGCATTCCTATCCGCTACGTTTCTGCTATGTCACATATAGCTAGTCAAATACCAGATGAGGTTTCAGGCGAAATCTTAGCACTGGATTTGATTATGAGAGATCAGTGGATGTAAAGCAATATAGTATTAATATAATTTCTGCCTAGCAGAACAACGCTTAAAGGAGGATATATAAATGGCTAAAGGTAAGGTGTATTTTGATCAAGATCGCTGTAAAGGTTGCGAGCTTTGTACTACAGCATGCCCGGTAAAAATAGTAGTTATGGACAAAACACAAATCAACATAAAAGGGTACCATCCAGCAACTGTACTAGAGATGGATAAATGTATAGGATGTGCTAACTGTGCAACTATGTGTCCGGATTATGTAATTACTGTAGAGAGAGAACAATAAAAAGGAGGATACAATAAATGGCTAAAGTACTTATGAAGGGTAATGAAGCAGTAGCAAAGGCAGCTATCGAGGCTGGATGTAAATACTTCTTCGGATATCCTATTACACCACAAAATGAGATTCCAGAGTATATGGCTAGAGAGATGCCAAAGGTTGGAGGAGTTTTTCTACAAGCAGAGTCAGAAGTTGCAGCTATAAATATGGTTTATGGAGCAGCAGGAGCAGGCGCTAGAGTTATGACTTCTTCTTCATCTCCAGGAATTGCCTTAAAACAAGAAGGTATATCATACATAGCAGGTGCAGAGCTTCCAGCAGTAATAGTAAACATGATGAGAGGAGGCCCTGGGCTAGGAGGAATCCAACCATCACAGGCTGACTATTTCATGTCAACTCGCGGAGGCGGAAATGGTGACTACAGACATATAGTATATGCTCCAGCAACTATTCAAGAAGCTGTAGATATGACTATGGAAGCATTTGAAGTTGCTGATTACTACAGAATGCCAGTAATGGTAGTAGGAGACGGTATGATAGGACAGATGATGGAGCCAGTTGAGTTTAATCCTCCAGCAAAAAGAGAACTTCAGGAAAAAACTTGGGCATCTGTTGGAACTAAAGGCTTAAGAAAACCTAACGTAATCAACTCACTTTATCTTGAAGCTCAAGAGCTAGAAGATCACAACATTCGTCTTGAGAAGAAATATGAAGAAATTATAGAAAAAGAAGCTAGATGGGAAGACTACAAAATTGAAGATGCAGATATTATCCTTGTAGCTTATGGAACAACTGCTCGTATTGCGAAAAATGCAGCTGAAGACCTTAGAAAAGAAGGAATCAAAGCTGGTGTAATTCGCCCTATGACATTATGGCCATTCCCTAATAAAGCATTCGAAAACTTAAATTGTAAAGCTCTTCTAACTGTTGAGATGTCAATGGGACAAATGATAGAAGATGTAAAAACAGCTGTTGAGTTCAAACTTCCAGTTCACTTTGTAGGAAGAGTTGGAGGAATGATTCCAGAGCCTGTTATGATAGTTGATAAAGCAAGAGAGATTATGGGAGGTGTAAGATAATGGCAGTTGTTTTCAAAAAGACTCAGGGACTTACTGATGTACAAACGCATTACTGTCCAGGCTGTACACACGGTATTATCCATAGATTAGTTGGAGAAGTATTAGAAGAGCTAGGAGTACTTGGCGATTCTATAGGTGTTGCACCAGTTGGATGTTCAGTACTAGCATATAAATATTTTAACTGTGATATGCAAGAGGCAGCTCACGGTAGAGCACCAGCATGCGCTACAGGTATCAAAAGAGTTCATCCTGATAAAGTAGTATTTACTTATCAAGGAGACGGAGACCTTGCTTCTATAGGTATGGCTGAGATAGTTCATGCTGCAGCTAGAGGAGAAAAAATAACTACAATATTTGTAAACAACGCAATCTACGGTATGACTGGTGGACAAATGGCTCCAACTACACTAGTTGGTCAAAAAGCTACAACATCACCTTACGGAAGAGATGCAGCTCTTGTAGGTTTCCCTATTAGAGTATCAGAAATGCTTTCAACTCTTGACGGAGCTGTATATGTAGAAAGAGTTACAGTAAATACTGCTGCAAATGTTCGTAAAGCTAAAGCAGCTATCAAAAAAGCTTTCCAAGCTCAAATTAATGGAGAAGGATTTACTATGGTAGAGGTACTTTCTACTTGTCCTACAAACTGGGGACTACATCCAGTTGAAGCATTAAAATGGCTAGAAGATAACATGATTCCATACTATCCTCTAGGAAACTTTAAAAATGTAGATGGGGAGGCGAAATAGTATGCAAACTCAAAAAATAATCTGTGCAGGCTTTGGTGGTCAAGGGGTAATGTCTATGGGACAGCTTATCACTTATGCTGGTATGCTAGAAAGCAAAGAAGTATCTTGGCTTCCATCATATGGTCCTGAAATGCGTGGAGGAACTGCTAACTGTTCAGTTATAGTATCTGAAACTCCTATCGGTTCACCAGTTATTACAAATGATGCTACTTCAGCTATAATTATGAATCTTCCATCTCTTACAAAGTTTGAAAAGGACGTAGCACCAGGAGGAAGCATATTCATCAACCGTTCTCTAATAGAGAAAAAGGTTGAAAGAACTGATGTAGATGTATACTATATAGATGCAAACGAAATAGCACTTGAGCTTGGAAATCCAAGAGTAGCTAACATGGTTATGCTAGGTGCTTTAATTGAAATCAACAAAACAGTATCTATCGACAGCGTTCTTGAGGCTTTCAAAAAAGTTTTCGGTCCTTCAAAAGAGAAGTTTGTACCTCTTAACAAAGAAGCGATTGAAAAAGGTATGCAGGCTGTAAGAGAATCTGTAAAATAATAACTTTGTTTAATTCAAAATAATGCTTTAAAAAACTATGAATAACCTTTATTATAAAGGTATTCATAGTTTTTTTAATGACCTAGTTTAAGTCGGAGGTAAGATATGAAACCTGTCAATATGCCAGAAACAACCAATAAAAAGATGAAGCCTTTTATTAGAATATTAACCCTAGCTCTTGGAAGCTTGATTTGTGCTGTAGGAATAAATGGATACTTAAGACCGCTTGGACTACTCAGCGGTGGAGCTACAGGTATAGCTATAATTATGAATCATCTGACAAGCTTTAATATCGGTCTTATAGTATTTGCAATAAACATTCCTTTGTTTGTTTTGGCAGCATTTAAGCTAAAAAGAGAGTTTGTAATATACAGTATGATAAATATGACCATGTTTTCAACTTTATTAGGAGTAACAGGGGAAGTATATAAATATATTGGTGTAGACGACATCATGCTTTCGGCTATTGTTGGAGGAGTATTAAACGGAATAGGCATGGGAATTACATTTAGAGGTAGAGGCTCTCAAGGTGGAATGGATATAATTGCAGCACTAATAAGAAAAAAATGGGATATATCTCTTGGAAATGCACTTATGGGAGCAAATCTCGTGATAATTGGCTGGGGTGGTACGATATTTGGAATAAAAAGCTTTCTTTACACTATAATAGTTCTTTTTATTTCATATAACTTTTTAGACAAGGTTCAAACTACCTTTGAAACGAAAAAATCAGTTATGATAATATCTGAGCATCCTAAAGAAATAGGAGATGCTCTTATGGCTAATATGAATAGAGCTATCACCTATCTCAATGGAGAAGGTGGATACTCTCATCTGGAAAAGCAAATAATATACACAATAATCAATCCAAGAGAAGTGTCTAAGCTCAAAAAAATAGTAAATGACCATGATCCAAAAGCGTTTATTTCAGTGTTTGAAACCAATGAAGTAAGAGGATATAGATTTAAAGAGCGCTTTATTTAGAGCTAGAGAATAAAATAAGAACAATATAGGTCATTTTATTAAAAGAAAAGTCCAGTTTTCATAAGAGCATGATATCTTATAAACTGGACTTTATTTGTGAATAAATCAATATTTTTAGGGCATATAAGCAATTTTGGGTTAATAAAACGGCTAGTGTATTTATTGCAACTTTAAATTTTTATCCTTTAGCAATGCTTTTTATGAATTTTTTATGAATATACATTTTATTGTCAGCCTCAATCATTTTTTCGTTAAAATCATCTTCTATAGATTGTCTGCTTGATATACCCATTGCTATGCTAAGTCCTTTTATTGTAGAGGTGCCATCTGAAATAGAAGTATTAGAAGCTATCTCGTTTACCAAATCGATTTTATCTTCTATTTGAGTGTCTACATTACCAGCATACAAAATTAAAAACTCATCTCCACCCATTCTAAATATCAGAGCATTATCAAACACTTGCTCCAAAATCTTACTGCACTTTTTAATCAGCAAATCTCCCATATGGTGCCCATATAAATCATTTGTTTTCTTGAGATTGTTCATATCAGCCATTATTATAAGCTGAGGAAATCCCATACAGTTGAACTCAGTTTCCATATCCTTAAAGCAGGTTCTGTTTTTTAGACCTGTCAAGGAATCGGTATATAAAAGCTTAGTACGCTCTGATAAAAGCAAGGTTTTTGCTTTTTCATTAGCTAAAGATTTTAATATTCTAAATGTAAATAGAGCAATTATAAACATGGTCGCAGTAAGCATAGCTATCACAAGAGTAAGCCTCTTGTACTTTATAGGCTCTGGGACAGGCACGTTTGAAAGTCCGCGATGCTTCAATTCTTCATAGGATATAAGCGAGATTGTTTTGTCTATTATAGAGTAAAGCTCAGGTTTATTTTTGCTTATACCAAAATACAAAAATGAATCAGAGGATGTACTTCCTTTTTTTATGATGCTCGTATACCCTAGCCCCTGAATATAAAAGTCAGCTACAGTAGGATTTTCTATAAAATAATCTGCTTCACCTTTATCGACTTTGGAAATAGATTCTTCCACACTTTTAGTTTTTATTATTTCAACTTCTCTTAAGTTCTTTAAAAGATATTCCTCATGCCAGAATCCATCTATAACAGCAACTTTCTTGCCCTCTAGACCATATACGTCCTGTACATGCATGCTTTCTCTTTTTCCATAGATTTCATCTCGCTCATAGCTAAAAGGCTGTGGGAAATAAAAATGGTTTAGCCTATCGGGAGTTTTAGCCATGTTCACAACATCGATTTCTCTATTTAGAGCTTTACTATAAATATCTGAGAAGCTACCGTGCATTACATTTACATTTAGTCCAATTAAATGAGAAAGCTCGTTAAAAACACTTCCAGCAACGCCTTGGTATTCTCCGTTTGAATAATAATCAAAAGGCAGATAATCATCAGCAACTCCCACAGTAACGGTTTCGTTTTTATCTAGCCAATTTAACTCGGATTCTGTTAGCCTTAATATTTTTCTATTAAATAACACCTCAGAATTTTCTATAGCTTCATTAATTTCTGTATCTAAATATTTTTCAATTATTTTATCCAATATACCTGCTAAGATAGCGTTTTCCTTGAGAGTTGAAAAAGTCATGTCTGAAGTCAAGGTATTTACTTCAGCTATATAATTTAAATCACTGTAATTATATATAAAATCATGTATAATTACTCCACCTGAAACTACAAATCCATCTACGGCCCCTGCAGAGAGTGCTTCTAGAGCTGCTTTCTGGTCAGGAAATATTCTGATTTTAGGATGAATATTATTATAAATATCTAGAAAAGGCTGAAGGTTGATATCTCCATCTATAAAAGCAACCTTTTTATTGTCTAAATCTCCTATAGTTTGAACTGCACTGCCTTTTTTCGCAAAAACTGCATAGGGATACTGAATCATAGGGCGAGTAAACTCCATATACTGCCTTCTGAGTAAGGTGGGATTTGCACCAAATAATATATCGATATCTCTAGTAGAAAGTCCACTTACAGCTTCACCCCAAGATTTTTCCGAAGCGATTTCAATATTTATCTTTGTTTCTCTTTCTATTAGCTTAATAACGTCTAGTAAAAAACCAGCCTTTTGTCCTCTAAATTCGAAATAATCCATACCAGAATATGGATCTAAGCCTAAAAGAAAAGTCTCATTTTCATGAGCTTTTAAAAAATTTAGTTCTTCGTTTGTAAAAGGTATGCTAGAGCTTAAGGCATAGCTAGAATAAGAAAAAAGTATATTTATAAAAATAAAAATAAGAGTAAATAGTCTTATGAATATCCGTCTTATATGAATCACTCCCAATTATTGTAAGTTTTTAAGACAACTATATATTAAAACCAGTTTACCATTTATAACGATAGATTTTCAACTAATTAGGACAAATCATGGAGAATTATTGTATAATATATCAAAATAAGTAAAATTTAAGTTAACTAAAAAAGCTTTTAATTGGAGGAAGTAATGAGAAAGTATTTTGGAACAGATGGAGTAAGAGGAATAGCCAACAAAGAACTTACAGCAGAACTAGCATATAATTTAGGAAGAGCAGGAGCCTTTGTGCTTCAAAAACACAGTGAGCATGGCTCAGATAGAGTAAAGGTAGTAATAGGAAGCGACACTCGTATATCAAAGGATATCTTGTCTATGGCATTGAGCGCAGGCTTTATGAGCATGGGTGCAGATGTAATAGATGCAAAAGTTCTACCTACGCCAGCAGTTGCATATCTTACAAAGCACTACAAAGCTGATATAGGGGCTGTGATTTCAGCATCTCACAACCCTATGGAGTACAATGGAATTAAATTTTTTAACTCAAAAGGATTTAAGCTAGCTGATGAAATCGAGCTTGAAATTGAAAAATACTTAGATGACATGAGCCTACTAAATGAGTATCCTACTCATGAAAACATAGGAAAAAGAATGAAAGTAAATAACCCAGAGGAAGCGTATATCGAATTTCTGAAATCTTGTGTAAGCACAGATTTTAAGGGAATGAAGGTAGTACTAGATACTGCAAATGGAGCTGCATATAAAATCGCACCTGAGGTATTTGCTCAGCTAGGGGCGAAGGTAGTATGTATAGGATGCCAGCCTACAGGAACAAATATAAATGCAAATTGTGGTTCAACTCATACAAAGAACCTTGAGGCCATGGTAGTAGAGCATAAAGCCGATTTAGGACTAGCCTATGACGGAGATGCAGATAGATTAATCGCAATAGATGAAATGGGACAAATCATAGACGGAGACAAAATAATGCTGATTTGTGCAAATGACATGAAAGCTAAAAATCAGCTTAAAAAAGACACCTTAGTAGTTACAGTAATGAGCAACATGGGACTTCATGTGGCGGCAAAAGCTTTAGGAATAAAGCTAGCAGTTACAGGAGTAGGCGATAGATATGTACTTGAAGAAATGGTGAAAGAGGGATACTCTTTAGGTGGAGAGCAGTCGGGTCATATGATATTTTTAGATCATATAACAACTGGGGATGGGACACTTAGCTCGCTGTTATTTGCAGAAATAGTGAAAAACAGCGGTAAAAAAGCATCAGAGCTTTCGAAAATAATGGAGATTTATCCGCAAGTGCTTATAAATGCAAAGGTAAGTAATGGAAACAAGCATACTTATATGGAAAACCAAGAGGTAGCAGATAAGATAAAACTGCTAGAAGAAAAAATGGATGGGCAAGGAAGAGTCTTAATAAGACCATCTGGAACAGAGCCTTTAGTTAGAGTTATGCTAGAAGGCAAAGACCAAAATCAAATTGAAGTAATGGCAAGAGAGCTTGCAGATTTTATTGAAATCAAATTAGGCTAACAGCAAGTTTATAAAGCCTCAAATGCTTATCAAAAAGTGTTTGAGGCTTTTATAGTCTATAAAGCAAGGCTTTTAAAGTTCATTAGCATTTTATAATTTGTAAGTATACTAGGGATATTTTTATGTAAACTTTTTGTAAAATAAAATATGTTTTTGCTTTATGAAAGATGTGATATAATTATATGCACGCTAAAAATGGAAGAATCATGGAAAATGTACGTAGCGCCAGAGCCTTAACTGTTTAAGGCTGACGAGGACTAGAGTTTATCGAAAATTCGGCGGATGCTCTAGAGGCTGTCACAGCCTAAGAAAGCTTACAAAACCTGAGAGTAATCTCAGAGACAATCGGGCTTTTAGTGATTGATTCCTTCCTTTATTTAGCTATGCCTAGAAAACTAGGAAAAATAAAAGGAGGTTTTTTTAATGTGTGGAATTGTTGGATATGTAGGTAAGAAAAATGCGCAGGAGGTAATCCTGCAAGGCTTAGAAAAGCTAGAATACAGAGGTTATGACTCAGCGGGAATCGCAATAGTGGAAGATGGAGTTATAAAATCAGAAAAATTCAAAGGTAGACTATCTGTGCTAAGTGATTTCCTAGAATCAAACCCTATCAAGGGAAGCTTAGGAATAGGGCATACTAGATGGGCGACTCATGGAGCACCATCGGATGAAAACTCTCATCCTCATCTAAATGCAGACAACACTATAGCAGTGGTTCACAACGGAATAATTGAAAACTATGTGAGCTTAAAAGAAGACTTAATAGCTAAAGGCTATAAGTTCAAATCACAAACAGATACTGAGGTAATAGTTCATCTTTTAGATAGCCTATATGAAGGAAATCTTCTAGAGGCCGTAAATAAGCTTACTTCTATAATAAGAGGAGCCTATGCAATAGGCGTAGTTTGCTCAAAAAGTCCAAATGAAATGGTAGCTGTTCGTAATGAAAGCCCACTAATAGTAGGACTAGGACAAGATGAAAACTTCATTGCTTCAGATATACCAGCCCTATTAAAATATACAAGAGACGTATGCATCCTAGAAAATGGAGAGACAGTACACTTAACACCAGAAAAAGTTACTATCTATTCTCCTGATAAAAAGGAAGTTAAAAGAGATAAATTTACTGTAGATTGGGATGTTGAATCAGCTTCAAAGGGTGGATATGACCACTTTATGCTTAAAGAAATTCACGAACAGCCTACAGCAATAAAAGATACACTCCTTAGAAGACTTGATGAAAACGGAAAAATTAAGCTAGATGATATAAAGCTTACAAAAGAGGATTTAGAAAAAATAAGCAAGGTATATATAGTAGCTTGCGGAACTGCATACAATGCAGGACTTGTAGGTAGATACGCTATAGAAAAATTTGCTCAGATTCCAGTTGAGCCAGATATAGCATCAGAATTTAGATATAGAGAGCCATTTATTGATCAAAACACTCTACTAATCGTAATCAGCCAGTCTGGAGAAACTCTAGATACTCTAGCTGCTATAAGAGAAGCTAAGAGAAAAGGAGCTAGAATACTTTCTGTTACAAACGTTGTAGGCTCATCAGTTGCGAGAGAATCAGATGATGTATTCTACACTTGGGCAGGACCTGAGATTGCTGTTGCATCTACTAAAGCGTACACAACTCAAATGACAGCTCTTTACATGATAGCTCTAGATTTAGCTCTTACAAAAGGCACAATTACAGAAGAATTCTATTTTGATATGATAGAAAAAATGAAAGAGCTTCCAGCAAAGGTTGAAAAAATCCTTGAAAACTACGAAGATATCAAGCAAGTTGCAAAAGAAATCAAAGACAAGCACAGCGCTTTCTATCTAGGAAGAGGACTTGATTATCAAACTGCTATGGAAGGAGCTCTTAAGCTAAAAGAGATTTCATACATCCATACAGAAGCATTTGCAGCAGGAGAATTAAAGCATGGAACAATAGCTCTTATCGAAGAAGGCACTCCAGTAATCGCCATAGCTAGCCAAGAAAGACTATATGAAAAAATGCTTTCAAATATCCAAGAAGTAAAAGCTCGTGGAGCTTACGTAATAGCAATAGCTAATGAAAACAGAAAAGAAATCGAAGCTCAGGCTGATAGAGTAATCTATGTGCCAGAAGTAGATGATATACTAGCACCAGTGCTTACAGCAGTTCCAACTCAGCTGATAGCTTACTATACATCACTTATAAAAGGCAACGATGTAGATAAGCCAAGAAACCTTGCAAAATCAGTAACGGTTGAGTAATTAATATTTAAATATAAAATAATCAAATCCTATCTATGAGATTAATTTCATGATAGGATTTTTTTTATGATAAAATTAAGTATGAAAGTTTATACATAAGAATATAAGACATAGGAGGAAGTCATTTTGGAAGCGAGAAAATTATTAGATATACTATTGGTGGCGGAAAGATTAAAGGATACGACTCGTCATTGCTATACTGCAAAGGGAAGACATGAGAGTGTGGCTGAGCATAGCTGGATGATGACTTTGATGGCTTTTTTTATGAGAGATGAGTTTCCTGATGTAGATATGGATAAGGTTATGAGGATGTGCATCATCCATGATTTAGGGGAGTGCTTTACTGGAGATATTCCTACTTTTGAAAAGAATGAAGCCCATGAGCAGAAGGAAGAAGATTTGCTATACGGCTGGGTAGATTCTTTGCCAGAAAAATATGCAATAGAAATGAGAGAGCTTTATGAGGAAATGTCAGAGAGAAAAACTGCTGAAGCCAAAATTTATAAAGCTATAGATGGCTTAGAGGCAGTGATTCAGCATAACATCTCTGACATATCCACATGGATTCCTAAGGAATATGACTTAAACCTGACTTATGCACAGGACAAGGTTGAGTTTTCTGAGTACTTAAAGGAGCTAAGACAGCTTGTCCGTGAAGATACTTTAAAGAAAATAGATGAAGCCAAGTAATCGTCAGCTTCTAGTCTATATTATAAACGAGGCTTTCAATGAAAATCTTGTGATTTATAGTCAAATCTAGTGGCTCGTAGCTGTAATTTCCCTCGGTTCCTTTGATTAATCTAAGCTTTGGTCTAAGCGGCAGTCCTTTTATTACCTCGTCGACTACTGCTATATCACCTGTGCTTAGTTTAACTAAGGAGCCTGGTGGATAAGGATTGATTTTTTTAGTAAATACTGAAACTACGTTACTGTCAAATAATCTCCCTGAACCAGCCATGAGATATTCTATGGCTTCGTGAGGGGTAGTTGCTCTGCGGTAAGGCTTATCTGAGGTCATAGCATCATATACATCAGTTATACCAACGATTTGTGAAACTGTATTTATTTCTTCACCAGATATTCTAAGAGGATAGCCTGTTCCATCTAGCTTTTCATGATGCTGAAGTGTAGCTTGCTTTACATAGGCATTTAGAAAATGCTTATCCTTTAAAAATTCAATTCCTATTTTAGGATGATTTATTATCATCATTTTTTCTTCTGTTGTAAATTCAGTTTTCTTCTGGAAAATATCCGGTGGAATAAGGGCCATTCCTATATCATGGAATATCCCAGCTAAAAATATATTTTTTGTCATTTCGTAATTATAGTCCATATCCATAGCTATAAGTGCTCCTAGGATACCACAGTTGAGGGAAGACATATAGAGGTAGTTTTCTACGCTCTTGATATCTATATATTCTAGAGGAATATTTTTTTTAGAAGACAGCTCTAATAGTATTTCATCTACAATAGAATTCAAGCTGCTCATATATTCATAAATAGATTTTGATTTTAGCTGTCCGTTTGCATCTCTATAGCCAGCAGCTAAAAATATTTCCTTGATTATAAGCATCGCTTTGTTTCTTAGGTTAGGATGAATTAATCTATTTATTTTTGAATTAGAATGTTCATCTGTAATATAGAGGGTGAATATTTGGTTTTCTTTAATCTTATTTAGTAGCCTTGCAGTTAACTTTATACCTTCATTTGCTAACAAAACTCCATCAACAGAGTAGATAGTATCTCCGAGGATGGAATTTTCTTTTATATATTCTATAGGAACGAATCTCATTAATATACCTCCACATTAAATTATATTTACTATTATATGGGAAATATATTGATAGTGCAAACGTCTTATTGAAAATAAGACTTAATTATGAAAAATTTTACATATACTAGGTTCGAAGATTAGCAAATTGCAATTATAAGTTTTTTAGGAGATATTTGATTTAATCTTGGGTATGTTATAGAAAGAGAGCAAAAAAGGATGTGATAGAGATTTGAATATATTTAGCGAAAAATTAAAAGAAGTTTTTTTCTCAGTGCTTCCAGTTACTATAATAGTAATCTTGCTTAACTTTACTATAGTGCCACTGGGGTATAATTTGATGTTTAGATTTGTTATAGGGGCTATATTTATAGTTATAGGCTTGACTTTATTTTTACTCGGAGTAGATTTAGGAGTTACACCATTTGGAGCTGTGCTTGGGGATGAAATTACTAAGCGAAATAAACTCTGGATTGTAGTGGCGGCTGGTCTAGTACTTGGTTTTTTTATATCATATGCTGAGCCTGGATTACTAATATTAGCAAATCAAATCGATATGGTGACTTTAGGTAATATTTCGAGCAGTTCAATTTTGATAGTAGTATCAGCAGGAATAGCATGCATGATGGTTTTAGGGTTTTTAAGGATATTGTTTGATTTGCCATTATATATTATATTAAATGTTTCATATTTGATTGTTTTGATATTAGGGTTTTTTGTTTCAGAGGAATTTTTGGCTATTGCCTTTGATGCATCTGGCTCTACTACAGGAGTTCTGGCTGTGCCTTTTATTCTAGCATTATCCTTTGGTATATCTGCTAGGAAAAAGAACAGTAAATCATCTGAAAAGGATAGCTTTGGATTAGTCGCTATTGCATCAGTTGGAGCTATTGCTTCAGTTATGATTTTAGATATTTTTAGTAAAACAAGTGAATTTGCAGGAGCCTTGCCAAGCAGTCAATTTGAAAATCTTTCAATTGCTGGAGTATTTATGAGAGAAGTGTTTCCAGCTATTCATGATAGCTCTATAGCATTTTTGCCTTTATTAGTGATTTATATAATAACTATACTAATATCAAAATCCATATCCAAAAGAGAAAATAGAAGGATGATTTTTGGTTTTATTTATGCATTTCTAGGATTGATAATATTTTTTATCGGAGTAAATGCTGGTTTTATGGAAGTAGGAAGTCTTATAGGGAGTCACTTAGTGGAGCAGGAAAAATACATTTTTTTAATATCCATAGGATTTGTATTAGGAATAGTTACTATTCTTGCTGAGCCTGCTGTATATGTACTTACTCATCAGATAGAAGAGGTAACAGCGGGTTATGTAAAAAGAAGATCAGTTTTAGTAGCTCTATCTGCTGGAGTTGGGCTGGCAGTTGCTTTATCTATGCTGAGGATTGTAACTAGTGATATAAGGCTGTGGCATTATTTGCTTCCTGGCTACATTATTGCAGTGACACTTACTTTCTTTGCTCCAAAGCTCTTTGTAGGTATTGCCTTTGATGCAGGAGGAGTAGCAACAGGGCCGATGACAGCAACATTTATTTTGGCATTTACTCAAGGAGCGGCAAATAGCTATCCTAATGCAGAGCTATTAGCAGATGGATTTGGAATGATAGCCATGGTTGCTATGATGCCGATAATCACACTGCAGATTTTAGGACTTGTTTTTAAGATTAAAAATAGAAAAACGATAGAAGGAGAAGAGAAATCCTTATGATAATATATGATATGAATGTACTGATTTTAAAGCATGGTATGGGTAGTAAAGCTATAGCTATGGCAAAGGAATGCAATATATCAGGAGGAACTGTGCTCCTTGGAAAAGGAACCATCAGAAATTCTTTTTTGAGTTTTTTTGAGCTAGCTGAATCTACTAAAGAGATAGTTTTAGTTATCGCAAATAGAGAGCTAGGGTGCAAGTTTTTAGAAAGAGCTAATAGCGAATTTAATTTGATAAATCAAAATCATGGAATAGCGTTTTCCATTGAGCTGTCAAAGGTCATGGGGTACACAAGCTACAAGAAAGATACATTAAATTACTGCCAAACTGGAGGAGAAGTTATGTTTAATTACGATTCTATTTTTGTAATAGTTGATAAAGGTAAAGGTGAGGATGTAGTGGATGCAGCTAGCGAGGCTGGAGCTAGAGGAGCAACTATTGTAAATGCAAGAGGCTCTGGAATCCATGAAACTAGTAAAATCTTTGCGATAGAAATAGAACCAGAAAAAGAAATTGTTTTAATTCTTACAAAAGACGATATTACACAAGCTGTGTGTGACAACATAAATAAAAAAATGAGGCTTGATGAATCTGGAAATGGAATATTGTTTGTGCAAAAGGTTAATAAAGCCTATGGAATATATTAGGATAGAGGATTATAATGTGATTATATATGAAATTAATATTTTTAATTATTTAGATATTTTTATTGATAATATTAAATAAAGGTTGTATAATTATAAATAGAGAAATAATTAACAAAGTAAAATTTAAAATTTAGTTTTCCTATGAAAGGAAACTGAGCCGTTGAAACGACTAAAGATAACGTTGTTTGTTGCGGCTTTTTTTGTTTGATTTTTTATATGTTTGGGAGGGAATTATTATGCATATGGCTGATGCTTTAATGTCACCTGCTGTAGGGACTGCTTTATGGGGAAGCAGTGCAGTAGCTATGGCTTATTCTTCAAAAAAGGTTCAAAGTGGGTTGGACGATAATAAAATTCCACTGATGGGAGTTATGGGAGCTTTTGTTTTCGCGGCTCAAATGATTAACTTTACAATACCTATGACAGGCTCTAGTGGACACATAGGTGGAGGTCTGTTGTTATCAATTATATTAGGACCTTATGCGGCGTTTATAACAATGGCATCAATACTGGCAATCCAGGCTTTGTTTTTTGCAGATGGAGGGTTGCTAGCATTAGGAGCGAATATTATAAACTTAGGATTTTTTACTTGTTTTATTGCATATCCATATATTTTTAAACCTATGATGAAAAATAAGTTTGATGAGAAGAATTTATTTAAAGCAAGCCTTACAGCTTCAATATTAGGACTTCAAATGGGAGCCTTTGCAGTTGTAATTGAAACTTTGATTTCAGGCAAAACTGAGCTTCCATTTTGGAACTTTCTACTGCTAATGCAACCTATACATCTTGCAATTGGAGTAGTTGAAGGCTTAGTTACTGCAGCTGTAGTTACTTTTGTTTGGAAGAATAGACCAGAGATTATTTCATCATCTTTTGAGAATAATAAACTTTCAGGAGTTTCTATTAAAAGCGTAGCATCTATGATTATGATTATGGCTATTTTAACAGGAGGCTTTGTTTCTTGGTTTGCATCTTCAAATCCCGATGGACTTGAATGGTCGATGTTTAAAACATCTGGACAAGAAGAGCTAGAAGCAGATGGTCATGTTTATGAAAAGTCTGCTAGCCTTCAAGAAAAAACAGCAGTACTTCCAGACTATGGCTTTAAGAATACAGAAGGAAGCAATATAGGTACTTCAGTATCTGGAATTATAGGCGGTGGAATTACATTTGTCGTTGCATCTGCTTTGGGATTTGGGATTAATCAATATAAAAAGAAAAATAAAACAGATAATAAAGCTGCATAAAGGAAAGTGATATATGTCTAATATTACTAAATCTAGTCAAAATTTAAGATGGATGGATAATCAAAGCGATAAAAACACTATAATTCACAGGATAAACCCAGTTATAAAGCTAGTCGTATCTTTGATTTATATATTTACTATAATATCATTTGACAACTATTCTCCTGAGAGGCTTATTCCATTTATTTTTTACATATTCATTGTGAGCTCACTTGCTGAGATTTCACTGATTCATTTACTTAAGCTTTCTGCTGTATCACTGCCACTTATAATTGGGATTGGGATTTTCAACCCTATTTTTAATAGAGAAGTTGCATATTACATAGGAAGCATACCTATTTCTTTTGGTATGCTTTCTTTTTGTACGTTATTTATAAAATCATTGATGACAGTAATTTCAGGATTGCTATTAGTCGCTACTACTGGAATAAATAATCTTGGAATGGCACTTAGAAAAATTGGACTTCCTAAGATATTTGCTGTTCAGATTATGTTGACTTATAGATACATCACTGTTTTTATGGAGGAAGTAAACACAACTCTAACAGCACACTCTTTAAGAGCAAACAACAAAGGGGTTTCATATAAGTCATACGGATATCTCGTGGGAAATATCTTGCTTAGAACTATTGATAGATCGCAGAAAATATATGAAGCGATGTGTCTAAGAGGTTTTCATGGAGATTATGTAACTGGAAAAAATCCGAAGATAAATAAAACTGATATTATATATTTAGCTGTATGGTCGAGTTTGTTTATTTTTATTAGATATTATAATTTATCACAGATAATTGGAAATTTGATTATAGGAGAGTTTTAATATGAGCCATAATACTATAAAAGTAGTGGATTTGCATCATACATATCCGGATAAAAGAGAAGCGCTAAGAGGAATTTCCTTTGAAGTACAGCAAGGAGAATCTATAGGACTCGTTGGAGCAAATGGAGCTGGAAAATCTACATTACTTCAGCATCTAGTAGGCGTGCTAATGGCTTCAAGTGGAAGTATAGAAGTGGGACATATACCTGTAAATAAAACAACGCTTCAGACAATAAGGCAAAAAGTTGGATTGGTTTTTCAGGATTCTGATAATCAGCTTTTTATGAATAGAGTATATGATGATGTAGCATTCGGACCTAGAAATTACAATATTCCAGAAGATAAAGTGGATGATATAGTTAAAGAAAGTTTAAATAGAATGGGTATCGAGCATTTAGCTGAAAGGGCTCCGTATAAGCTTTCTGGAGGAGAAAAAAAGTCAGCCGCTATTGCTAGTGTATTAGCAATGTCTCCTGATATTTTGGTGATGGATGAGCCAACCTCAGGACTTGATCCTAAATCAAGAAGAAATTTAATTAATATTTTAGGTTCTTTCGAGCATACAAAAATTATTGCAACTCACGATATGGATATGGTAATAGATTTATGTGACAGGACTATAATTTTAAAGGATGGATTAGTAGCTGCTGATGGGCCTACTTTAGAGATATTTTCAGATGCAAAGCTTTTGGAAGAATGCTCTTTAGAAATTCCACTTCGAATGGCTAGCTGTCCTAAATGCTCAAAGCAAAGTGAATAATTTTTAGAAATATATTTACAATAAGTAAAAGCTAAAGAGAAGCATTAGCCTCGTCTTTAGCTTTTTTATTTGCGATATAAAAATTTACTTAGTGCTTAAAACTTTTTTTATCAAGCTGATTTAATCAGTTCTTAAATTTTATAATTTTTATACTGTTTAAACTTATAATACTCTATTGTCGTAATCATATTTATCCATAATTACACTGTTGTTGTCACGATAATGTGTATATACTAGGTCTCTTCTATAATCATCTCGTTCATCAACCGCAACTATAATATATCCCTGGTCTAAATATCCTTTAAATTCATCAAGTTCAGCTTCATCTACTCCTAAATCAACTAAAGCACCAGCAAGTCCGCCTACTGCTCCGCCTGCTATTATGCCTCCAAGAGTTGCGGCTATAGGGCCAGCAGCTAAAAATGGTCCTACGCCAGGGATAGCAAGTACTCCTATTTCAGCAAGCAAAGCTCCTGCCCCGCCTATAATACCACCGGTTACTACACCAGTTGTAGTATTTCTAGCAGTGTCCTCAGTTTTTATTTTAGTATCAGTTACATTCTCTACGTTTCTTACTTCATCATGATGTTTAGCCATAACAGATATTTCCTTGTCGCTATATCCATTTGCTCTAAGACTTTCAATAACTTTGATTGCATCCGTTTCTGTTTTAAATACTCCTATAAGTTTCTTGTTAACCATAATAAGCCTCCTTAGACTATTAATTGGAAAAAACATATTAACACTATAGGTTAGTTCAAAATTAACACATTGAAAATATTAAACATAAAAAAAAAACAACCTAATATATATATAACCACTAAAATCGATATTAAACATTTTTGATATTTAGTATCAAAATGAGATAGCTATTGATTTGAAAATTATAATGAGATTAGAAATAACATAAAACGGATATTATATATTTGAGAATAATGTTTAAAAAATATGAAAAGGAGGGGCATGATTTAGCCAAAAGTTAGATTGTGCTAAGCCATTATGAAATTATATGAAGGAAATATGTACTGGCCTACAACAAAAAAATCTATAAAATATGATAGCTTAAATACGGATATAGATACAGATATAGCTATAATAGGTGCGGGGATGTCAGGCATCTTATGTGGTTATGAATTAGCAAAAAGAGGACATGAGGTAGTTTTAGTAGAGGCTGAAGAAATAGCTAAAGGTAGCAGTAGTGCCAATACTGGACTATTACAATATTCTAGCGATAAGATGCTTTATGAGTTTATAGATGAGATTGGAAAAGAAAATGCTGTATTATTTTATAGGATGTGTCATGAAGCCATGAAAGATTTAAAAGCTCTTTCTGAAAGGCTTCCTGAAAGAGGAGATTTTGTAACTAGAAAGAGCTTGTATTTGGCAAGTAAAATTGAGGATATAACGAAGCTTAAAAAAGAGTATAAAGCTCTTTTGGAAAATGATTTTCCAGTTGAGTATATTGACAGCAAGGCTCTAGAGACTGACTATGGGATAAAAGGAACTGAGGCTTTGCTTACTAAAGAAGATGCAGAAGTAAATCCGTATAAATTTATACTTGAAATATCAAAGGAGGCAGTAAGGTTAGGACTTGATATATTTGAAAATTCTAAAGTTTTAGACATTGACAAATCAGATGATTGTTTTATTATTAAAACAAAGGATGGTAGTATAAAAGCAGAGAAGCTGGTATATGCTACGGGATATAAAGCTAGTAATTACAGTGAAATAAAAGATGGAGAGATAAATAGAACCTATGCACTAGCAACAGAGCCTATCTCTGGTGACAGCTGGAAGGATAGATGCTTAATTTGGGAAACTGCTAGACCTTATTTTTACGCTAGAATGACAGAAGATAATAGAATCATACTAGGCGGTGAAGACGAGGAAAAGGATAGTGTAACAAATAGTGAAGAAAAATTGCAAAAAAATACATTAAAGCTACTAGAAAAGCTGACAAAGCTTTTTCCACATATTGAAACCAAAATTGAATATTCATGGAATGCTGTATTTGGGGAATCTGACGACGGAATTCCATTTATAGGACAGGACACAGATGACAAGGATGTTTATTACTGTCTTGGCTTTGGAGGAAATGGAACTGTATATAGTATGGCTGGCTCAAAAATAATTGCTGACCTAATAGAAGGAAAATCAAATAAATATGCTCATATTGTGAGTCTAGATAGACAAGGATAATGATGAATTTAAAATATCTCATTATAAATCGTTGAAAACTATTATAAATCGGAGGTAAGGATATGCTAGAGAAAAACGTTCAAGGGAAAAGTTTAGAAATGTGGTTTAATGAATTTCCTAAGCTAAGAGAGGTGTATGATTTAAAGGAAGTGCTTTGGATTAATGACAAGTATGAATCGATAAAAAGTAAAACAAGCTTTGAACCTAGCATGGATGATATTTTGGATGCTATGAATCGCTTGGGTAGGTTTGCTTCATATATAAAGGTTGCATTTCCTGTAACTGGAGAAAGTGATGGAATCATTGAGTCAGAGCTATTTGAAATTGATATGATGAAAAATGATTTAGCAAAGAAAGCTAATAAGGGTTTAGAGGGAAGACTGTTTATAAAAGGAGACCATGCTCTTCCTATATCTGGCTCAATAAAAGCCAGAGGTGGAATATATGAGGTACTAAAGCATGCAGAGGATTTGGCTATTAGTCATGGTCTTTTAAAGGAAGGCATGGATTATTCTGTTTTTGATTCAGAGGAGTTTAGAGCTTTATTTTCTCAGCATTCCATAGCTGTAGGCTCTACTGGAAATCTAGGTCTTAGTATAGGAATAATAAGTGCTAGGCTTGGGTTTAAGGTATATGTTCACATGTCTTCAGATGCGAAAAAATGGAAAAAGGATTTACTTAGAAGTAAAGGGGTTACAGTAATTGAGTACGAATCCGATTATAGCAAGGCTGTAGAAGAAGGAAGAAAGCAGGCAGAGCTAGATGACAAAATGTATTTCGTAGACGATGAAAACTCTGTAAATTTATTTCTAGGGTATGCAGTTGCAGCTCTTAGACTCAGCAAGCAGCTAAAGGATATGAATATAGCTGTAGATAGTGAGCATCCATTATTTGTTTATCTGCCTTGCGGAGTTGGAGGCGGCCCTGGAGGGGTAGCCTATGGACTTAAACTGATATTTGGAGATAATGTTCATTGCTTTTTTGCGGAGCCTACTCATTCTCCATGCATGCTCATAGGGATGATGACTTCACTGCATGACAAGGTAAGCGTACAGGATTTTGACATTGACAATAAAACGGCTGCTGACGGGCTTGCAGTAGGAAGACCATCTGGATTTGTAGGAAAAATATTAGAAAATCTACTAAGCGGAGTTTACAGCGTTACTGATGACAATCTATTTATAATGCTTTCTGATTTAGCTGATTTAGAAGAAATATACCTTGAGCCTTCTGCACTTGCTGGAGTAAATGGAATAGTTCATATGCATAGTGAAGAGGCAAAGGGTTATATAGAAAAAAATAATTTAGCTGATAAAATGAAAGCTTCTGTTCACATTGCTTGGGCTACAGGTGGAAGTATGGTGCCAGAAGCTGAGATGAAACTTTATTATGAAACTGGTGACAAGCTTAGAAAATAAATAGTGTTTATGTTAGGACATATCGAGGTATTTTTAGGATATGTCCTTTTTTTGCTTCCAGTATTTACTATATAAACTTTTTGATATAAAATGATATAGGAACTTATGTTCGTTTTTGTAGAGGTGATGAAATGGAATTTAAAATAGTATCAGATTACAAACCTATGGGAGACCAGCCTCAGGCTATAGACACCATGGTTCGCTCGATAGAATCAGGAGCAAAGCATCAGACCTTACTTGGGGTTACTGGTTCTGGTAAGACCTTTACCATGGCAAATATAATAGAAAGAACTCAAAAACCTACCTTGGTTATAGCGCATAATAAGACACTCGCTGCTCAGCTCTATGGTGAATTCAAAGAGTTTTTTCCAGAAAATGCTGTAGAGTATTTTGTTTCTTATTATGATTATTATCAGCCAGAAGCCTATGTAGCTCATTCAGATACCTATATAGAAAAGGATTCTAGTATAAATGATGAGATAGATAAGCTAAGACACAGTGCTACAGCCGCTGTTCTAGAGAGAAGAGATGTAATAATAGTAGCCTCAGTTTCTTGTATTTACGGTTTGGGTGATCCTTCTGACTATGAAGAGATGATGGTTTCACTTCGCCCAGGGCAAAATAAAGATAGAGATGATGTTATTAAAGAGCTTGTTGAGATTCAATATGAACGCAATGATATCAACTTTGTGCGTGGTACCTTCAGAGTAAGAGGAGATATAATAGAAATACTTCCTATTAACACTGATGAGAGAGGTATACGAATAGAGTTTTTTGGCGATGAAATAGAAAGAATTTCAGAGATAGATTATATTACTGGAGAGATAGTAGGACTGAGAAATCACGTAGCTATTTTCCCAGCATCACATTATGTTACAAGCAAGGAAAAGCTAGCTAAAGCAATCGAAAAAATAGAAGCAGAGCTAGAAGAAAGAATTGAGTACTTTAAGGAAAGGGATATGTTCCTAGAAGCTCAAAGAATAGAGCAAAGAACTAAGTACGATTTAGAAATGCTAAAAGAAATAGGCACTTGCAAGGGCATAGAGAACTACTCAAGACATCTTAGTGGAAGAGATGAAGGTGAAAGACCATTTACACTTATGGATTTCTTCCCAGATGATTTTTTGATTATAATAGACGAATCTCACGTAATGCTTCCTCAGCTTCATGCTATGTATGCAGGGGATAGGTCAAGAAAAGGTACACTTATAGATTATGGATTTAGACTGCCTTCAGCATTTGACAACAGACCTCTTAGGTTCGAGGAGTTTGAGCAGGTTGCAAACCAAATTCTCTACGTATCTGCTACACCTTCGAAATACGAAATGGAGCATTCTGCAGCATTTGGAGAGCAAGTAATCAGACCTACAGGATTAGTTGACCCTGAAATAGAAATAAGACCGATAAAAGGGCAGATAGACGACTTGCTATTTGAAATAAATGAAAGAGTTAAAAAGAAAGAGCGTGTTTTAATAACTACACTTACAAAGAAAATGTCAGAAAATCTAACTCAATATCTTAAAGAAGCTTCTGTAAAGGTAAGATATCTTCACTCTGATATTGAGACCTTAGAGCGTATAGAGATAATAAGAGATTTGAGGCTTGGAGAGTTTGATGTACTTGTAGGTATAAATCTTCTAAGAGAAGGTCTAGATTTACCAGAGGTTTCGCTTGTTGCTATTTTGGACGCTGACAAGGAAGGCTTCTTGAGATCTGAGACTTCTCTAATACAAACTGTAGGAAGAGCGGCAAGAAACTCAAATGGAAAAGTTATCATGTACGCTGACAACATGACAGGCTCAATGCAAAGAGCTATAACAGAGACCTATAGAAGAAGAGAAATCCAAATTAATTACAATAAAGAAAATAATATAACTCCTACAACTATATTCAAGGAAATAAGAGGAGTAATAGCAGCTACTAGTGCAGCTGAAGGAGAAGGAAATTACTCAGTAAGAGAAACTATAGATAGAGAACGAGTTAAAGACGAGATTATTAAGCTAAGCACTGAAATGGTCGAGGCTGCAGAAGCACTTGAGTTTGAAAAAGCAGCAAGCCTTAGAGACAGGATAAGAGAGCTTGAATCAAAGTTATAATCCTAGTAATTTTTATGAGATAAAACGGAGGAAGAAATGGAAAGAAGCGAGATAATAATTAAAGGGGCTAAGGAGCATAATCTAAAAAATGTAGATGTGACTTTGCCTAGAAATAAATTTATTGTATTTACAGGATTATCAGGCTCAGGGAAATCCTCACTGGCATTTGATACCATATATGCCGAGGGGCAAAGACGTTATGTAGAGAGTCTTTCCTCTTATGCCAGACAGTTTTTGGGACAGATGGAAAAACCTAATGTAGAGTATATAGAAGGGCTTTCTCCTTCCATATCAATAGACCAAAAAACCACATCTAGAAATCCACGCTCTACAGTTGGAACAGTAACTGAAATTTATGACTATCTGAGACTCCTATTTGCGAGGATAGGAGTTCCTCATTGCCCTGTGTGTCATGAACCTATAAGTCAGCTTACAGTTCAAGAAATAGTGGACAAGGTAATGGAGCTTCACGACAGAACTAAAATTCAGATAATGTCACCTGTAGTAAGAGGGAAAAAAGGACGCCATGAGAAATTACTTGAAGCTATCAGAAAAGATGGATATGTAAGAATAAGAGTAGATGGCGAAAATATGGAAATAACAGATGATATTGAGCTAGATAAGAATAAAAAACACACTATAGATGTAGTAGTTGACCGTATAGCTGTAAAATCAGGAATAGAAAGTAGACTTTCAGATTCTATTGAAACAGCAGTAAAGCTTTCAGATGGGCTAGTTATTATAGATGTCATAGATGATAAGGAAATGCTATTATCTACTAAATTTGCATGCCCAGAGCATGGTGTAGGTATTGAGGAGCTCACACCTAGAATGTTCTCTTTCAATGCACCTTATGGAGCCTGCGAAACTTGTAATGGACTAGGGAGTATGAAAAAAGTAGATGAATATCTAGTAGTGCCAAATCAAGATTTGTCTCTAAGACAAGGAGCTATAGATGCTTGGTTTTCTTCAGGTTCAGGAGCAAATGAAGATACCTATTACTTCAAAATGATAGAATCCCTAGCAACAACTTATAAAGCATCGCTTGACGTGCCTTTTAGAGATTTGGATAAAGAATTTAAGCAAAAGCTACTATATGGTACTCCAGATATGATTGAATTTAAGTATGAAAGCAAGTATGGAGGGAACAGAACCTATAAAGCACCTTTTGAGGGAGTAATCCCGAATCTAGAGCGCAGGTATAAAGAGACTCCATCAGAATATATAAGAGAAAAAATCGAAAGCTATATGTTTGAAAGTCCATGCCCTAGCTGTCATGGAGCTAGATTAAGACCAGAGATACTGTCAGTTACTTTAGGAAATAGAAATATATCTGAGGTTACGGATTTTTCTGTAAATGAGATTCTAGATTACGTAGATTCTCTTGAGCTTACACCAAAACAAGAATTCATATCTAAAGAAATTCTAAAAGAAATAAAAGTAAGAACTAATTTCTTAAAGAATGTTGGACTTGATTATCTTACCTTGTCTAGAAAAGCAGGAACGCTTTCAGGTGGAGAATCTCAAAGAATTAGGCTAGCAACTCAAATAGGTTCAGCCTTGGTAGGTGTGCTTTATGTATTAGATGAGCCATCGATAGGACTTCACCAAAGAGATAACGACAAGCTACTTGCAAGTCTTAGACACCTTACTGATATAGGAAACACTTTGATTGTAGTAGAGCATGATGATGACACTATGAGAGCGGCAGACCATATAGTGGATATTGGACCAAAAGCAGGAATCCATGGAGGAGAAATAATAGCGCAGGGAACTCTAGAGGATATAAAAAAGAATCCGAATTCTATAACAGGACAATACCTAAGCGGTAAAAAACGAATAGAGGTTCCTAAGGAAAGAAGAACTCCAAATGGAGCTAAGCTAACAATTAAAAATGCATCAGAAAATAACCTTAAAAATATAGATGTGAATATACCTCTAGGTGTGTTTACCTGTGTGACAGGAGTGTCTGGCTCTGGAAAAAGCTCGCTTATAAATGAAATCCTTTATAAAGGAGCAGCCGCCAAAACCCAAAGATTAAAGGAAAGACCAGGAAAGCATGACGAGATACTAGGGCTGGAGCAAATAGATAAAGTAGTAGATATAGATCAGTCTCCTATAGGAAGAACCCCTAGGTCGAACCCAGCCACTTACACTGGGGTTTTTGATATGATAAGAGATGTCTATGCACTTACTCCTGAGGCAAAGGCAAGAGGCTATAGCAAAGGCAGATTCAGCTTCAATGTAAAAGGTGGACGCTGCGAGGCATGTAAAGGCGATGGAATTATCAAAATAGAAATGCACTTTCTTCCTGATGTATATGTTCCTTGTGAGGTATGTAAGGGTGAACGCTATAACAGAGAAACCCTTCAAGTAAAATACAAGGGCAAGAGTATTTCAGATGTGCTTTCTATGAATGTAGAAGAAGCACTTGAGTTTTTTGAGAATATCCCTAAGATAAAGAGAAAACTAGAGACTCTTAGCGAAGTAGGGCTAGCATATATAACCTTGGGACAGCCATCGACTCAGCTATCTGGAGGAGAAGCTCAGAGGATTAAGCTTGCAACTGAGCTGAGCAAAAGAGCCACAGGAAAAACGCTATACATCCTAGATGAGCCGACTACAGGTCTTCATGTAGACGATGTAAAGAAGCTCATAGAAGTGCTTCAAAAACTAGTAGATGGTGGAAACACAGTCGTAGTAATAGAGCACAACCTAGATGTTATCAAGACCTGCGACCATATTATTGATTTAGGCCCTGAGGGTGGAGATAAAGGTGGCTCTGTTCTAATAGAGGGGACACCTGAAGAAATAATTAAGTGCAAAGATTCATATACAGGATATTTCCTAAAAAAATATCTGTAATGATACTGTTATTTCAACTAGAGGTAAAATCTGCTAAACTATAAGTAGAAGCATCGATGGCTATGAAATTATAGTAAATTATGAATACAACGAGATTCATTAATGAATTCTTTGTCTTAAGGAGTGTTATAAATGAAAAAATTAACTAAGTTACTTGCAGTATTATTAGTTTTAGGGATTATGGTAACTGGATGTAACAACCAAATTAAACCATCTGAGCCTGACAAAATCCCAGTAGAGTCTAATGAAGGGCAAGAAAATCCAGATAATCAAGCTAAACCTGAAGATGAGCCTGCAGTAGATAAAGATTTAAAACAAGTAAATGCAATATTTTACTCTATGGATGCTGATAAGGCAGATATGATAATTTTAGATTCAAATTCAGATTCTAAAAATATAATTCTAAAAGATGAAGCTAGAGTATTTCTAACAGATAAAGAAGTAAATACAGTGGTTAGCCTTCAAATTAAGGAATCAAGCAAAGGAATAGAAGTTTACAATGCCAAAGATGCTGATAAAGCAACAGCTAAGGCGAAGTATATAGGCTTTGCAGACAACAATTTTGCTGAATTTGAAATAATGAACAAGGCTTTTGTACTTCAGATACCTGAAGCTTTAAAAACTGAACTTGAAAAAGTAAATACAAATGAACTACTAGAAATTACTATAAAAACCAATGAAATACCTATAGCCAATCCTGTTTTAGAATCTTTTAAACGAGGTCAATAATTTACAGGTATCCTATTTTATGCACAAACAAGACATCGTACTTTAGTAGGAAAAACTACTGAAATAGGATGTCTTTTAATTTACAAAAAACGGTAATTAAGTTATAATATTACTAGGTCTTTAGAATGAAGTTGTGGGTCCAATTTAGTCCAGACTGAGAGGTATAATAATGATAAAAACGATTGTAGTAGATAACGATGCACTAATTCGAGATATTGTACAAAAAATATTGGAAGATAACAGCCAAATAGAGCTGATTCACAAGGCAGAGGACGGGTTTGATGCCTTGGAATATTTAGAAATAAATAAAGTAGACTTAGTTCTTCTTGATATAGGGATGCCTAAAATTAATGGAATTGAGGTACTTCAAAAGATTAAAAACCTATATCCCCATATAAAAGTAATCATGCTTACTAGCTGTAAGGATAAAGAAATAGTACTCAAATGCCTTAATCTTGGAGCCGATGGCTACCTTTCTAAGGATATAGACTGCGAAGGTATAATAGATGCAATCCTAAGAGTATACGATGGTGAGATGGTGACTTTCCCAAAGGTATCTGAACTTATCAAAGAAGATATGGATTATGTTAGAAAGCAGATAGAAGAGAATACCAAATCTCAAAAGCTTACAAAAAGAGAGCTGCAAGTCATGTCACTTATATCAAAAGGAATGTCAAATAAAGCCATAGCAAAGCATTTAGAAATAAGCGATAAGACAGTTAAAAATCACGTATCAAGCATACTTAGAAAGCTATCCTTAAATGATAGAACTCAAATTGCAGTATATACACTTAGCAACAATATTTTTTAGCAAAAATATAAAACTTAAAAGAATTTCCATATATTTAAGAAAAACTGCTAGCAGTTTTTTGATTGAAACTTTTATATAAAAAAAGCTGAACTTCCTAGAGTAAACTTTAGAATGTTCAGCTTTTTTACTTTTATGACAATTAATTTGCTATTTTGGGAACTGTACTCTTTTCTTGGATTGTTTCTAATATTTTTTCTAATCTAGTGTGGATATCGTCGACTATAGCGTCACGCTCATAATGAAAATCATTAGAATCTAGCATATAGCTATGGGTTATGGCTATAGTTTTTGCACCTTTATCATAGGCTTCAGATACCATATGCTGAAGCTTTTCTGTTGTAAAAAATTCTAATCGAAGCTCTTCATCCCTGCTAAGGGCATAAACAGGAATAGGATTAAGTAGCCCTTTAAGTGGAGTATACTGCTCTCTGTATGGATTATGAGATTCGTACTTAATATCTGTAAGCTCTGCTAGTATTTTACTAGTATCTTCATTCATTGAGAAACAGCCACCTCTATATATCTGAATAGGTTCAATTCCTTTATTATCCAAGTATTTCATGCATAGATTTATAATTTGTTTTTGCTCCTCATAGCTGTAGCTAGCTAGGTATTCCTCGTCATGTCTTATAAATGAGCATTTTGAAGCTATAGCTTCTGGAAGATTGTCTGGATGTATATGAAGTCCAAAAATTACTTTGTAATTTTCTTTGATTTTATCAATTAGCTTAAGTTTAGACAGCATATCTGCGAAGTACGGAGTTATGAAGAGAATACAAGTTATGTTATTATTTGTTGCAAGCTTTAAAAAGCGTTCGAGATTCAATACATTATTTTCTAGATTTTTATCGTAATTTGTACCTTCACAGTCCATGCTGACCACTAACTCAAAGCCTTCGTTTTCAAATAGGGAACGGATATCGTTGTTATAAATGGGTTTATTTACAGAATTTGACATGATTTTATATCTCCTCTCTTGTTAAAGTTACAACTTATGTATATAATTAAGTTGTTGGATTGCCAACTTTATTATATACATAAAGTTTGAACTTGTCAAAATTAAACAGTAAAGGAGAAGAACTATGAAAACACTAGGATTCCCAAGAATGCACAAGGAAAAAGGAGAAATAAGAGCGTTTTTACCAGATTTTTTTGAAAAATTAGAGGTTAATGGTGCTAAAATTTATATAGAAGAGGGATATGGCTCTAAGATGGGGTATACAAAAGAAGATTATTTAGCTGTAAATAAAAATATAGAATTTGTGTCAAAAGAAGAAAGCTACAAGCAAGATATTATTATAGTACTTAGAAGTCCAGAGTTTGATGAGCTTGAACTTATACCGGATGGGAAAATATTAGTCAGTATGCTCCACTATCCAACTAGAGCGAAGAGAATCAAGGTTCTTAAAAGAAAGAATATTAAAGCAGTATCTCTAGATTCTATACGAGGAGATTTTATGCAAAGGCTAGTATTTAACGCTAAAGGAACTTCTCTTCATGGGATGGAGATAGCATTTTCTGAGCTAGAGAAGATAAAATCAGACTTTTATAGCAATACTAGAGGCCCATTAGAGGTATCTATAATTGGTATGGGTATGGTAGGCTTACAAGCTGGAAAAGCTGCTAGTAAATTTGCTCTTCCAGAAATAGCGAAGAAAATAAAAGAAGCTAAGGCAAAGGGCGTACTTATTAATATGCTACCTAGAAACATCACTTCAGATAGAGAAGAGATGATTAAAATATTAAAAAGAACCGATATATTAGTAGACGCTTCAACTAGAGACAATCCTTATGAATATATTGTTGACAATGAGCTACTAGGAAACTTAAAGAAAGAGGCTATAATACTTGATTTGACTGCTGATCCATATTTAGTTGATGAAGAAGGAATCCAAGTAAAGGCCATAGAGGGAATTCCTACGGGTACCCTTGATAAATATGTTATATACAAAGATGACAAAGAGTATTATGATATACCTGATACAGTAAATACATCTAATCGAAGAACTGTTGTGAGCTGCGATGCATGGCCTGGAGTCAAGCCTCGTGAATGTATGGAGCTTTACGCTGTGCAGATGCTTCCACTTATTACAAAGCTCCTAGAAAAGGAATTTGATGAGATGTCTTTAGAAAGTCCTTATTATTTTGAAAGAGCAATATATAGAGCAACTCTAGATTACTTTTTCAAATATGATAAAATTAAAACAGAATAATGAATTTGTGGAGGGGTTGTAGGTTATGAAAGGGCAAAAGAAGGCAGCATATGTCTCTATTGCATTGGATATCGCGAACAAGATATTAAATGGAGAATTTCGAGAAAAACAAAAGATTAGTGGAAGGTCAACACTAGCTAGTATGTACAATGTTTCTCCAGAGACAATTAGAAGAGCGATAGTCCTGCTGGAAGATATGGATGTAGTAAATAGTAGCAGAGGTAGTGGAATTGATGTAATATCTAAATCTGCGGCAGAGAAATTTATCGAGAAAAATAAAAGCAGCAGATATATTTCTTCTATTAAAGATGAGATTAGAGATTTGATGCAACAAAAAAAGAAAATCGATGAGCAAATACAAGAGAGCTTTGACACTATTTTTGACTATATTGAAAGATTCAAAAGTGATACGCCATATACATTTATAGAAATCAAAGTTACTGCTGATTCAAAAAAAATAGGTAAAAAAATAAATGAAGTTAGACTTTGGCAGACTACAGGAACAACTATGGTTGCATACAGACGTAAAGGCGAGACTGTGATATCACCTGGACCTGATTATGTATTTGAAGAGGGAGACACCATAGTAGTAATAGGTAGCAACAATGTCTATGAAAAGGTATACGAATTCTTGTATTCATAATTGTTTTGGGGGGCTTGTCCGTGAAAAAGAAATTAGCCTGGGGATTGGTAATTCTTAATTTTTTGATTTTGCTTATAGCATTAGGCACTTGGATATATTCTAATACTCTAAGACCGCCTAATCCAGATATGAGTAGAGGTATCCTTCAAAAGATATTAAAAGCAGATACAATTGAGCAAAATATTTCAAATAAATCCAAGCTTTTAAATTTAGGAGATGATGCCTTTGCAGTTGGATACTTAGAAAAAGGCAATTTGTTTTTTGAGTTCTATGATGAAAATCTAAATAAAGTAAATCAGCTAAAAACTGAATTTACTGGAGTTAAGGATTTTGCTATAAAAGTAGATGGAGATAATTTTATACTATACACACTTGCAGATGGCAATATAAGAAAAACTATAGTAGAGTCCAAAAATCTAAAAAGAATTGGTAAAGATATTAGAATAGATGAAGCCAATTTTATGGTTCAAAAGGATGGTTATCTAGTATATGGGAAAAATGATGGGTTAGGAGTAGTTGAAAAGGATGGAAAAACTTATATCCTGAAAACTCAAGATAAAGTCATAAATGCAGATATTAAGGTGAATGATGAAGGTGTAAAAATTGTTTATGCAACTATATCAGATATGACTACTCATCTTAGATATGCTAAATACTTAAATGCCGCGTTTAGTGATTATAGGGATATTGCTGAGCTTGGTACAGATATAAATAGAAAATTGAGAAGCTTGGTATTGGAAGCAAATCAAAACCAAAGTACTTTAATTTATGGAATAAAGGATCACAAAAGTCAAAATGTGGCATATTATACTGTGGATATAGATAAGGCTGAAGCAAAGCCAGTTTCTGTATCATCACTTCATCAGGATTCAGCACCAGTTTTTTACAATGGTACGAGCGAGATGATTCTATTAATTGATGATGTAAAGGGAAATAGTGTATATACTCAAGCAGCAATTGCTGATTTAAATGCCTCAGAGCCTAAAAAGCTTCTTACTAAAGGTAAAATAACAGCTTACAATCCAGAAATGATAAGCCTTAATGGGCATGATTATTTAAAGTATGAAAATGTAATGGCAAACAAAAAAGAAGTATATCTTGCTTCATCAAGCCCAAGCATAATGGAAAAAACTAGTAAGCCAAGTGTTGATGAAGTAAATGGTATACTGGGAGAAACAGTTGCAGCTTCAGTATTTGGATATGCTTTTTCTCTTAGCTATTTTGGATATATATTTATATTTATTTCTTTATTATTTTTCTCTGCAATGTTGTTTTTTGTGAGCTGGACAGAGAGAAATCCAGGGAAAATAATAATAGCAGCGGCTGTAATGCATTTGATTGCTCAGCTTATGACTATGTCGAGCTATCTCATTCAAAATGCTCCGTCAAACATAGCTCTGCCATTTTATCTAAAAAATCCAGTAATAGTAATTGCTATGATAGTAATAAGCTTGCTGATATCACTTGCATTTATTTTTTACAGGCATACTAGAAATGACATGAAACAAAGACTTTGGGGAACATATTTTGAGTTTTTTACTGTAAATACTATACTGTATATGCTGATATTTTTCCCTTATCTAGCGGTGTACTATATATAACAATGAAATTAAGAAATCCTAGATTAATAAGCAACTACAGAAATGTAAAGGCTTAAAAATAATCTAGGATTTTTAATGTCTATAAATAGGTAGGTTAGTTTGTAACTAGCAAGTTATGTGAATAAGAATGTCATATTAAACCAACCGTTATTACTAGTACAGCTTGCAGACGCCTTATATTTATTTACGATTGACAATATAGACTGCATGCCTATTCCATGACCAGGCTCAGTGTTTGTTGGGAACCCACTCCTTCCAATTAAAATTTCACCGTTAAATCTATTTTTGAAGATGATAGCTAGCTTTTCATCATAAAATCTAGCACTTATATAGATTTCTTGCTCATCAAGGCTTTGCTTAGAGCTAGCTATAATAGCATTTTCAAAGGCATTGGCTATCAGAATAGCTATATCGTTGCTATTCCACGGAAGCTTATCTGGTATATTAAGCTCTAATTTCACATCTATATTTTTCTCTTTAGCCTTTGTCATATAAACCAATAAGGCAGAATTTACTATAGTGTTTTTACAATATACGAGAGGCTTGGTAGCTTTCATAGTTGTCTCTAGCTCTTCGATATAATTAAGTACATCTTCAGTTTTTTTATCTTGAATTAATGACCTTATTATTCCAAGGTTATGTCTCATATCGTGCTTGCAGATTTTAATGTGATTTTCTGATTCTCTAAGAATTTCAGCTTGAGCCAAGATGCCTTCTGTTTGAAGATTCATGATTTTATTTTGATTCTTTAAGTAAAGCATGTTTTCCAGAGATTCAAAATCGAGAGTAATCCATTTCCAAGATATAATCAAGGACAAAGCGGTCATGATTCTAGAAATAATCTGAGGAAGGCTATTAATCCACTGGTTATTCATAGTAACCATTGCATCACTGTAAATTGCAAGGGCAGGAATCATCCATATTACATTCCAATAATAATCATTTGTTATTTGGCTATTAAAAATAATCGAGTTAGAAACTTTCTTCCAAAGTGGGATGAAGAAAAGAGTAAATAAAATGCTATAGCCGATGGTTTGAATGGACAGCTGAAGATACAAAGGGGTAGCAGTGCTTATTCTACCTACAAATAAAGCCACTATGGAATGTAGAAATAAAGAGTAGCCACCTTGCATTCCATAAATAAAAATATGCTTGTATAAATTTCCTTTGATAAATGCAATATTTATAAAAACATAGATTGTAGATAGTAAAAATAAGAGACGTTTATATGTAAGAAGCGTGACGTTGCTATAATCACCCCTAACGAGAACATACACAGCAAAATGCTGAAAAATAAATGCAGCAGTGTAATATATAAAAAGCTTTTTTTTTCTTCCAAGTTCTAGAGATTTTGAAAAAGGAAGGTATCTCATGACTAGCCCAGGAAGCTGGGCAATAGTGATAGCAAGTATAGTTATAAATAACGGCATCAAAAACCCCTTCTATTTATAAAATAAGTAGTATATTGTTCTATAACCTCAGTCTTTCTTCTTCTACTGATAGGAATTTTTTCTCCTGTTTTAAGTAGAAAGTCGTTTTCTATAGGTTTGACTATATAATCCATATTTACAGTGAGATTCCTATAGCATTCTAAAAAACGATGGTCTTCACGTAAAGCTTTAGAATAATCAGAATATTTTCCTGAAGCCTGAACAACTTCAGAAGCAAAATGGATAAATAAGTTTCTAACTGAGCTTTCAATATATACGATATTTTTATTCAAAACAAACATGTCCCCAGAGCTTGTCTTTATAGTTATCCCACATTTATCAAGATTAAGTAGCTCTACAAAATAATCCAAAGCCTTGTAAAAAGCTTTCATATGTTTAGTTACAGGTTTTAGTATATAACTCAGAGCATGAACCCCATATCCATCTAGGATATGTTCAGTGCTAGTAGTAAAAAAAATAATCTTGATATTTTTATCAAGTAGTAACAATTTTTCTGCAGTTTCAATCCCAGTGAGCTCTGCCATATAAATATCCAAGAGGACTAGGTCAAATTCTGCTGGCATAAAGCCATCTAAAAACTCTTCGCCACTTTCATATTCACAAAACTCAGGAGTAATATCAAACTGTTGAAAGCGAACAGAAAAATAGTCAGTAACAAGACTGATAATCTCGTTTCTCTCTTGTGCTAAATCATCTACAACTGCTATTTTCAAAACGGACCTCCTAGTTATTGTTAATATAATTATATATCAAAAATTTACCATCTTCAAAAAATATTTACCACTCAGTCAAAAAAACGACCACTCGGTAAAAATCCATAGAAAAATAGTAATAAAAATATAAAATGAACTGTGAATGTTTTTATATTTAAAAAAGGAGGATTGGTTTAATGTTATTAAAAAGAAAAAAGAAATTTTTTGCTATTTTAATTGTACTCACTATGATTTTCCAAGTGAGTATGCCAGTAACATATGCAGGAGAAATTCCTAAATATGTAGCTTTTGAGGAACTAGCAGAAAATGTAAGAAATCAGACTGTACCAGTAGGAACGACGAAGGAAGCTATAATAGCTACTTTGCCTACTGCTGTAGGAGGTACTCTACTAGAGACTGCAACTACAACAGGCTCGGCATTAAGTGTTACTGTTAATATCGAGAGATGGGATTGTTATGATTTTTCATCTGAGGTTCCAGGAGAAGAGTATTATTTTATCGGAACTCCACCATGGCCACATGAGATTGCAACTGGAGTAGAGTACCCAAAAGTTAAAGTAAAAATAGCAGGGGAATTACAGCTTCCACCAGGGGTGACTCTAGTAGACGGAGCTACATACGGGGGAGATATAACTCAGAGAGGGCTTAATTTAAGAAACAGTGGGCTACCAGACAAAAAAATGCAGTATAAGGTAGGTAGTGGTTACGCTTTGTTTATTCCACAGGGTCAGGGAGTAGCAAACCCAACTATAGAGCTAAATAATGCTACTTTTTTATACCCTGGGAATCCTCTTGATTTGCCTGATGTAGAATCAGACTTAATAATTAAAGGAAGAACTGTATTAGCGGGTAGACTTCCTTTTGATTGCAATATTAAATTAGAGCAAAATGCAAAGTTTGAACTAAAAAAGCCATATGGCTTAGGTTCATGGCTAGATTTATTCTTAGAAAACAAAATGATTATAGGGGAAAATGCTACTTTTATTATTAATGAAGAAGTCGCAGTTATAGTAACTGAGAGAGGAGAAGGGAATACTTCTCTAATAGAAAATAGTGGAAGCATCATAGTAAGAGGAGAACTAGTATTTGAGGATCCAGCTTATAGAGATGATATAGCAAATTTGAATATTTCTACAGAAGACAGGGGAAAAGTATTAGTAGATGGCGAGCCTTTTATAATAGGAGATATGGTTTTTGATGAAGCAGATGGATTAGAGCTTTCTCCTACAAATGAGGGAGTATATAAAGCTGGAAATGGAAGCATCACTTGGACACCTAAGTTAGCACCAGACGGAGAGCTTATAGGTGGAGTGCTTACTCTAGATAATGCAAGTTTTAATATGGAAGAAGGTAGTAGAGGTTGTATTAGGGTATTTGAGAGGAAGAATATACCTATTACTATTAATGTGATAGGAGAAAATAATCTAGAAAATATATATGGAGAAGTTATAGCAATAGACAACCTTAAACTTACAGGAAGCGGGAATCTAACTGTAAAGGGCGAATCGCCGATAATTTATGAAGATAGCTTTGACAAAACAGGGTTTAATGGAGAGTTAAATGCTATTGTAATTAAACGCATTTATGAAATGGGCAATGGACATAGTTTATATGAAACAGCATATGGAAGAACTTCATATGTTGATGGAAATGATGCTACAGAGTTTATAGTTGCTCAAGGAGCTGTATTAACAATAGAGCAAGGAGTTAATCTAGAAACTAAAACATTTGTTAATAATGGCGAGGTAATAAATAACGGTTCGATAAGTATGCAAGTAGATGTAAATGATGCAAATTTATATACATGGGCATATGATTATCTTAACCTAAAAGGTAGCGGAGTATTAATAGTATCTCAGACGGGTGGAGGAAGTATTTCTGCTACATTTACAAATGATGGCAAGCTTATAAATGAAACATTTACACCTCTTGATTTTAGTAGTGTCACAGAAGATAAAGGGAATTTAGAAGTAGATGGTTATTTTTGGAATCACGCTACAAAAACTCTTACATTACAAAACATTATTTTGCATGAATCAAGTAGTACGGTGAATAATAGTGCAATTTCTCTTCCACAAGGAGAAAATGTAACTCTAGAGCTGAAAGGATATAATAAAATTAAAGGATTTAAAAAAGCTATATATCAAGGAGAACCTACTTTTAATAATCCAAACGAAAAAATTGACCCATCAGGCTCTCTTACTATTAAAGGAAATGGAATTTTAGTAGGAGAAAAAAGTGAATTGGGAGGTTATAGGGAGGATGTAATTACAACTACTGGTAAGTTGATAGTTGAAAGTGGTACCCTAAATATGTATTCCCCACATAAAAAAGGTATACTAGCGATAGGGATGGAAATTAAAGGCGGAAATATAGGCAGCGAATTTGTTAAATCACCTCTTATTTCCTTAGGCGATTTTGTGATGAGTGGTGGCAAGATTATAGGAGCAAATACAGATGGTGGAAGCATAGAAGTATTTGGAAATATGAATATTTCTGCAGGAGAGATATATGCAAATGGAGTAGCAAATGCTATCGATGTTATTGGAGGAGATTTAACTCTTACAGGTGGAAAAGTTAAAGTCCAAGATTCATTAATTGGAATTAAACTTAGAGAGGGTAACTTTACTATGACAGGTGGAGATGTTCAGATATATAATTCAAATGATGAATTATCTTCAGGAATTGCATTAGCAGATATGATGGGTTCTAATAGGACTTTTTCTATAACAGGTGGAAATTTAGATATTAAGGTATTAATGTCAGCATTTAATTTCATGAGTTTTGGAAATGGAAGTACTTTTAGCTTTGAGTCAGACGGCATGAATGTAACTACATCTCCAGTAGGTGGAGTACTTAGGTCTGAAACTTTTTCAATGCCAGAACCAGAGCCAGGATCAATTCCTCCTGACGCAATAAATCCGGGGGCTGGACCAACACCAGGTTCAATGCCTGGAATAACGGTGACTTCTTTTACTACTGATGAAAGGCTAGATGTGTCGTTTATGCCAGAAATAATGGTTGAAAATGCTTGTACAGGATTAAAAATAGTAAAAGCGAACACTCCAAACGAACCAACAAATCCGACAAACCCAACAAATCCATCGAACCCAACAAATCCATCAACACCAAGCAATCCATCGAATGGAAATACATCTGGAAATGGAGGTTCATCGAGTAAAGATGACAAGGATGATAAAGAACCAACTAAAGCTCCAGTAAATCAAACACCACCAGCACAAGGAGAACTACCACTACAAACTACTGAGCAAAACAGCACTAAGGCTCCAGTATTTACAGATACTGAAAATCACTGGGCAAAATCAGATATAGATTTCGTAATACAAAGAGGTCTATTTGGTGGAACTGGAGATGGAAAATTCTCTCCGAACATGCCAATGACTAGAGGAATGTTTGTAACAGTTCTAGGAAAACTAGCAAAAGCAGATTTAACTGGATTTACATCTAGCTCATTTAAAGATGTAAAATCAGATGCTTACTACCTACCATATATCCAGTGGGCTAATACTTCTGGAATAGTAAATGGAATATCCTCAGAAGAATTTGCACCAGATATGGAGATATCTAGAGAGCAAATGGCAGTTATGCTACTAAACTATATTAAAGCAATGAATATAGACCTAGCGAAGCTAAATGAAGAAAATCAATTTGCTGATACAGATGAGATGAGCACCTGGGCAACAGAAGCTGTAAAAGCCATTCAAATGTCAGGCATACTATCAGGAAAACCAGACAATAAATTTGACCCAAAAGGAATAGCTACAAGAGCAGAAGTAAGCTCTATGCTTAGAAGATTTATTGAGTTTATGGAAGAAAGCAGCAAATAGAAAAAATAAATTAAATAGAAAAAGACTAATGAATAAATACAGAAAAATAAATGAAGCAATAGATTAAAATTCAATATTTAAATTAAACAAAGAGTCCTATTTACAAGCGGTTGTATTTGTGAATAGGACTTATTTTTTTACCACTCAGTCAAAAAAACGACCACTCGGTAAAAATCCATAGAAAAAAATAAATTAAAAATATAGAATATGTAAGGTGTTGGAAATAGGTTTAAATTTGCCTAAAAACTAATACACAATAATATTTTAATGATTAAGGAGGTATAAAATGAATTTAAAGCAAAAGAAAAAAATGCTTTCGGCATTACTTGCTTTTACTATGGTATTGCAAATGAGTCTGCCAGTAGTATTTGCTGAGGGGGAAGACTCATCATCAGGAACTGATGACATAATGCTGTCAGGTTCCAATCAACCTACTACCACAGGGGGAGCTATATCTCTTGATCTTAGGTCATCAATTTCAGAACAGTTATCAAGCCTAAGTGAAGGGGACACAATAATAATTGATGGAGAAGGGGTTATATACAAGGGAGATATTTCATCTAATGGTCTAAATATTACAATAGATGACTACAAAACAGATGGAAGTAAGGCAATTTATAAAGCAGGAGCAGGATATGCACTACTTACTTGGCCCACAAGCCAAGGGGTTCCTTATTCACTTACACTTCATGAAGTGACAGTAGATACTACGAGTGCAAATGATAAGAGCGGGATATCGATATTTGGACAGGCAATTATAACATTAGAAGGTAGTAATAGCATAAAAGCAACTCGAGATGGAATTTGTATTAATAATTCTAATCCAGAGCTCACTATTGGTGGAGAGGGCACGTTAAACATACAAGCAGTTAACTATGATATATCTTCTTTATATCATGGAAGTGCTGACGCTGATAAACTAACAATTAAAGATAGTGTAAAGCTAAATCTTAGTGGGGGAAGTACAACTATAGCTAGTGGGTTTATTACCACTAAGGACAATAGTGAAGTAATCATATATATTGATAATGTAGAATATAATTATTCGGTAAACACAGAAAAACTGTCTGTAGAAGATAATTCAAAACTAGATATCAGAAGTGAAAATATCATTATGCTTGTAACAGGAGATACTTATGTTGCACCAACTGCTAAGTTAAATGGTATTATTAGAGGAAAATTGACTGCTCAAGCTTGGCCACACAGGGTCTATGGAACTGTTACAGTAGAAGAAGGAAATACCTTAGACCTAAAAAGAATGAGTCCTCTTACAGCAGAAGAAAACTCAAAGCTAATTAATAATGGCACACTTTTATTAAAAGAAGATATTAGTATTGAAAATCTGAAATCACTTAATATTACTAACAATGGAACATTGAAACTAGGAGATAAAGAGGTACAGCTAATAGAAGATGTATTATATACAGATGCAGGCGAAATTACAGGAGATATTGATTTTAAAACCAATATGCCGACAGAGCCTACTTATTATAAAAAATTTGATGGCTATATGCTGTTTAAACCAGCATCAGGGACGGAAAATGCAGTCCTTACTCTACATGGTATTAATTTAAACGCAAATAAGAACCGCCTTATACTTCCAAATGAACAAGTAGATATAGTGCTAGAAGGCGAAAGTGATGCATATATTATTATCGCATCTAAAAACTTTAACCTAAAAGGGACGGGGACGTTAAATGCGCTTCGTATAGAAACAACAGAAGAAAATGTTCAAATGAATATTGATAGCAATGTAAAGCTAAATGCAGAATATAGAACAGGTAGTAATCTGATAATGACATCTACTTTCTATGGGAAAAATGAAGTAACTTATTCTGAAGGATTAATAGTTAGAGGTGACCAGAAAGTAGTTTTAAAATCAGGGTCAGAACTGAAACTTGGAATAACTGATGTTAGCATAGGCTTTATGCAGATAGAAGAAGGTTCTTTAAGTGACATTGTTATAGAAGAAGGAGCTTCCATTTTAAATAATACTTATATATTCCTTCCATTAGGAACAACAGTAGAACAAATAAAAGCACTTAACTTAAAAGGAACTGGAGTAGTTCGTGTAGTAAAGGAATATGATAATGGCTTGCCTTCTATATGGGACACATTTTCAAATGAAGGAAAATCAGTGACAGTAATAAATGGCAATTTAACTCTTGACGATATTGAAATTACTGAGTCGGACAATAAAGGTTATACATGGACAAAGACAGAAGAGAGTGGCAATGAAGTATGGACACTTGAATTAAAAAATATAATAATTGATGGTTTAATTAATGTTCCTAACACTAAGACAATAATCAATACTCAAGAAGATAGTTATGTGAATGGTGGGATAAGCAAATCTACTAGTTATTCGTTAGATCTTGTTTTTAAAGGAAATGGAGTACTCACTATAGGTGGAACTATAAGTGGAGGAACTAATGGTGATATTGTAACAATAGAAAATGGAGCAAGAATAAATATATTGGGTAATATTTCTGTGGGAGCATCAGGCGGAGGAGTAGATGGAACGGTTATAATTGATGGAAGAGGAACAGAATTGATTATTAATAGTGGATATGATTCAGGTATAGTATGCGATACTGTGAAAGTTCAAAATGGAGCAAATGTAGAGATTCACTCCGAGACTAGAGGAATAATGGCTTTATCTGGAGGAGTATCTGTAGAAAATGGCTCAACATTAGAAACAAATTGTGAATATGGAGTATATATTCTTGATGGAAAGTTAAATGTAGATGATACTAGTGTACTTATAACAGACGGCTCTATAGCTCCATTTGCGATAGTAGACTTATCTGGTACAAAGGTAGAAAGCGATGTAGTTAGGCTTCCAGGGATGCCTACTAATACAAAAATAAATTCAGTAACTGGAGATTTTGATTTTTATGGAACATATAGAAAATATTGGAGCGTCACTCATGACACAGGTGTTTTAGGAGTGACAGATGAAAATAGTGAGCCTGTAACACTTACAGGAGCAGCTATAGGAAGATATATATTTAAAAAGGCAGTAGCGCCAACAGACCCAACACCTCCAACACCTACCACTCCTACGAATCCAAGTACGCCAACAGATGGGGGTGGAGGGAGTAGTAGTAATAAGGATAAGAAAGACAGCGAAAAATCTAGTACTAGTATAACTCCTATTACTATAGTTAAAGCAGAGCAAACAAACCCAACATTTATTGATGTAAATGATAGCGATTGGTTTAAGCCTGCAGTGGATTTCGTGACAGGAAAAGGAATCATGAATGGAGTAGAAAAAAATAGATTTGGGCCAAATATCAGTACTACTAGAGGAATGATAGTTACTATATTCTGGCAAATGGAGAATAAACCTATGCCAAATGATTCTCAGAATTATGCAGATGTAAGTCAAGGACAGTATTTTACAGATGCAGTAAACTGGGCTACAGAGAACAACATTGTAGTGGGATATGGCAATGGAAATTTTGGACCAAATGATACAATCACTCGTGAACAGATGGCGACTATTCTATATCAATATTGTAAATATAAAAATTATGATTTGAATCAAGGGGGCATGAGCACTAGAGAGTTTAGCGATTATGAAAATATATCTCCATGGGCACTTGAATATATGACTTGGGCAGTAAATAATCAAATCATATCTGGTGTAGGAAATAATATGCTAAATTCAAGAGGTCATGCAACAAGAGCTCAAGTAGCCGCAATACTAAAGAATTTTTATGCTATAATCGATAAACAATAATATTTCAAATTTTAAAAAAATAGCTTGCATTTTTATTCTGTATAAAATATAATAGCTATCAAATAAAAAAACGATTAAAAATATATCTAAGGAGAGATACTAATGAATCTTCTAATACTTACAACTGTACAACTACATCATCATTATTAGAAGGGTATGTGCCGTTATTGGTCCAGCCCTGTTCGTGTTTTGAAAGGGCTAACTTCTAATAATGGCAAAAATAAGATATATTTTATTTTTAGTACGCACAAGAGCCATTTTGGATTTATAGTCCAAGGTGGCTTTTTTTATTTCAATAAAAAGGAGAGATATTATGCTAAGAATAGCACTTGCAAAAGGAAGGCTTCAGGAAGATTTTTTAGATTTAATATACCAAAACCAAGGCAGTATGAGTCAAAATAAAAGAAGCCTAAGGCTGACAGATAGATTAAGAAACTGGGAGATACTTCTTCCTAAGTCTCAAGATGTGCCTCAGTATTTAGATATGGGGATGGCGGATATAGGAGTAGTTGGCAAGGATGTACTTCTAGAGTGCAAAAGCAACTTAAAAGAGGTAATGGATTTAGAGCTTGGAAGATGCAAGATGGTAATAGCTGGGCCTACTGAAAACAAAGGAAAAGTTAAGTATAAAACTGTAGCAACCAAATACCCAAATATAGCGAAGGATATTTTTAAAAATAAAGGAATTGATGCTGAAATCATTTATCTGCAAGGCTCTGTGGAGCTTGCTGTGGCAACTGGAATAGCTGATGTCATAGTAGATATAGTTCAAACAGGCAGAACCTTAAAAGAAAATGGACTTGTAGTTTATGAGGAGCTATTTGATATTAATGCAAAGCTAGTAGTATCTAATGAAATATCAAGCAGAAAATTTGCAATGATAGATAGCCTTATAAATGAATTACAAAGAGGAGGAGAGCGCTATGAATATATTTAAGCTAAATTCTGAAAGTGCAAGAGCTTTCCTAAATAAAATAAGCTCTAGGCAAGCAGATATGGAAGATAGTGTGCTAGATGCAGTTAGAGAAATAATAAACAAGGTAAGACAAAACGGTGATAATGCATTGATAAGCTATGCAAAGCAGTTTGACAATGTAGAGTTAAAAAGTCTAGAGGTAAGCAGTATTGAGCTAAGTCAGGCTGAACAGAAAATTGATAAAGCTGTTAAAAAAGCTATAGATAAGTCATATGAGAATATATGGGAATTTCAATCAGCGCAAAAGCCTAAGGATTTTATTTACGAAAAGCAAGGAATCGTATCTAAAACTAGGTATATACCCATAGAAACAGCAGGAATCTATGTACCAGGAGGCAAGGCCGCCTATCCATCATCCGTACTTATGAATGCCATACCAGCAAGAGCTGCTGGGGTTAAAAATATCATTATGACAGTGCCTTGCGATGAAAATGGAGGGATAAACCCTGAAGTGCTATATGCGGCAAAGCTTTGCAAGGTAGATAGAATATTCAAGGTCGGAGGAGCACAGGCAATAGCAGCTCTTGCATATGGTACAGAGTCTATTCCCAAGGTGGATATAATTACAGGGCCAGGAAATATCTATGTATCAGTTGCAAAAAAATTAGTTTATGGAGCTGTAAATGTAGATATGATAGCTGGACCTAGTGAAATACTAATAGTATCAGATGGAAATCAAAATCCAAGCTATATAGCGGCAGATTTGATTTCACAAGCAGAGCATGATGAGCTAGCATCATCTATACTACTAACTCTAAGCGATAAAGAAGCAGAGGCTGTATCAAATGAAGTGGGCGTTCAGCTATCAAAGCTTCCAAAATCTAAAATAGCATCCGAAGCAATTAAAAACTATGGGGCAATTCTAGTATGTGATACTAAGGAGGAGCTTGTAGATATAGCTAATCAAATAGCTCCAGAGCATCTTGAGGTTTTGTTTGAAGATAAAAAAATTACTGACAGCCTTACAAATGCTGGATGTATTTTTTCAGGAGAATACTCACCAGAACCATTAGGGGATTACATGGCTGGGCCAAACCATATACTTCCAACCAATGGAAGCGCAAGAGCTTTTTCGCCTCTGGGGATACAGAGCTTTATGAAAAGAAGCAACTATATAGAAGCAAGCAAAGAAGGGCTTGAAAAAATTTATAAGGATATAGCCTGTTTTGCAAAGGCAGAAAATTTAGATGGACATGCAAATTCTATTTTGAGGAGGTTTTCAGATGATGAGTAATATATTAAAGCTAGATGCTAATGAGAGAGCTAAGGATTATGAAGCAGAGATAATGGCTTCAATCATACAAAAGTCAGTACTTTCCAAAGTGAGTATAAATAGATATCCTGATGCAAAGGCTATTAAGCTAAGAAAGGCATATAGCAAGTATTCCAAAATTCCTTATGAAAACCTAGTTGCAGGAAATGGCTCTGATGAGCTTATAGATTTAGCATTTTCAGTCTTTGCTCAGTCTAAAACAGTAGTTTGCTTTGATCCAGATTTTTCAATGTATGAGGTATATTCTAAAAAATATAATGCTAGCTTGATTAAGGTTAAGACCATGAAGCTCGAAGACCTTATAAATGCGGCAAGAATTAATATGGCGTCAGTTATAGTTTTTTCAAATCCTAACAATCCAACTGGCAAAGGGTTTTTGAAATCAGATGTAGAGCAACTTGTTAAAACATTCTGGGGAACTGTGATAGTAGATGAAGCCTACATGGATTTTTACAATCAAAGCGTGTCTGACCTGATATCAAAATACGACAACCTTGTAATAACCAAAACTTGCTCGAAAGCCTTAGGGCTGGCAGGGATAAGAGTAGGGTTCTTAGGCTCTGAGTCAAAGAACATAGATAAAATAGAGCAGGTGCGTTCTCCGTACAATGTGAACAGCTTGACCCAAAATATAGCTACGGAGATACTGAGCTATCCTAAGCTTATTGCAAAATACATTAAGGAAGTGAAATGCTCAAGAGATGATTTATATTCTAAGCTTATAGCTGAAATAAATGATGATGAGATCCAAATTTATGAAAGCTCAGCTAATTTTATCTATATGAAAACAAAGTACTCAGCAGATATCTATGAATATTTACTTGAAAAAGGAATCCTAATACGTTTATTTGAAGATGGAATAAGAATAACTGCAGGCAATATAGAGGACAATGTGAAGCTGGTATCTGAGATAAAAAGAGCTATATCACTTGCTAAAGAAGAAAGAAGGGGATATCAAAATGAGAGAGCAGTATAAAAGACTCACATCAGAGACGAAAATCGAAATTCTTTTAGATACCAAGGCTGATGAGTATAAAAGCTTAGAATCAGATACTGGAATTGGATTTTTCGACCATATGCTCATAACCTTTGGACGATATGCGAACTTGAATGGTTATATAAAAACTCAAGGGGACTTGTTTGTAGATACTCATCATACAATCGAAGATACCGCAATAGCTTTAGGCAAGACTTTAAAAATGATGATAAAGGATACATCAATAAATAGATATGCAAACGCAATTATTCCTATGGATGAAGCTCTAGTTAGAACAGTTATAGATATGGGTGGTAGAGCTTATCTAGATTTTGACTATGAATTTAAAAGAGAAAAAATCGGAGCTTACGATACGGATATGACTCTTGAGTTTTTAAGAGCTATCGCAAATAACAGCGAATCTACCATTCACATAGATGTATTAAAAGGGAAGAATGACCATCATATAACAGAGGCTATTTTTAAAAGTTTAGGATTAGCGATAAAACAAGCAATAACAGTAGTGGATGGAGAAATATTTTCGACCAAAGGAAAGGTGGAGGAATAAATGATAGGAATTTTAGATTACAATGCAGGAAATTTAAAAAGTGTGGAAAGTGCTCTTGAAAATATAGAAGCAAAATCAATGGTAATAACGTGTCCAGCTCAGTTAAGTGAAATTTCTGGACTAATCATACCTGGAGTTGGCTCATTTAAGACTGCAATAGATAATCTTAAAGCTAAAGGCTTTTCTAAAGAGGTAATATCAGAGTTTGCAAAGACAAAGAAGGTACTGGGGATTTGCTTAGGGATGCAAATATTTTATGACTTTGGAACTGAGGAAGGGCTAAGCACTGGGCTAGGATTTTTTTCAGGGAAAGTGGATTTGTTAGATAAGGCAGTGGTGACTCCTCATATGGGATGGAATCAAATTGAGCTAAGAAAAAGCACTAGGCTCACTAGAGGTTTAGGCGATAAGTTTGACGGATATTTTGCTCACTCATATAGAGCATATGAACAAAAAGACGAGGTCGTAGGCATCTGTAGCTATACAGAAGATATGCCAGTTATAGTAGCAAAGGACAATATATATGGACTTCAGTTTCACCCAGAAAAAAGTGGAAACTCAGGACTCAAGATACTAAGAAATTTTAAGGAGATGTGCTATGAAAATTATACCATCTGTAGACATTAAATCGGGAAGAGCGGTAAGACTCTATCAAGGAGATTTTGCAAAAGAAACAGTAGTTGGGGAAAATCCAGTTGCTATTGTGAATAACTTTCTTAATCTAGGAGCAGAAGAGGTCCATATAGTGAATTTAGATGGTGCTCTTGGGGATAAGTCTGCAAATATGGGGATAATAAAGGACATCTGCAAATTGAAAACATCACAAAGGCAAAAGATTCAGCTAGGAGGGGGAATAAAAACTATTGAAGATATAGAAACTGCTTTAGAGCTTGGAATAGACTCTGTAGTTATTGGCTCGATGATAGCAGAAGATTTTGAGCTATTTGCAAAAGCAGTAGGAATATATAAAGATAAAATAGTTGCAGCTCTTGATGTGAAAGGTGAAGCACTGATGACTAGAGGATGGCTAGATGGTTCAGCGGCACTGGTATATGATATCACGAGTAAGCTGGAAAATCTAAATGTAAGAAGAATAGTATTAACAGATATCACAAAGGATGGAACACTTTTGGGGCCAAATATTAACCTAGCTCTAGAGCTAAGCAAAATCTACAGTGGAGAGATAATAGTATCGGGTGGAGTAGCTGACTATAAAGATTTAGAGAGTATAAAAGATAATAAGCTTGCAGGAGCAATTCTAGGCAAGTCCATCTACAGTGGCAGAATAGATTTGGAAAAAGCATTTGAATTAGGAGGAAGTTATGGCATATAAACGCATTATCCCATGTCTTGATGTAAAGGATTCAAAGGTAGTTAAGGGCATAAATTTTGAAGGATTAAAAACTATAGCAGATCCAGTTGAGCTTGCTCAAAAATACTACATGGATGGAGCAGATGAGCTAGTATTTTTAGATATATCAGCAACCTTAGAAGCTAGAAAAACTATGCTTGAAATGGTGGAAAAAGTCGCAAAGTCAATATTTATTCCTTTTACTGTGGGAGGAGGAATCTCAACAGTTGAGGATATGAGAAATGTGATTTTAAAAGGGGCGGATAAGGTTTCGATTAACAGCAGTGCAGTAAAAAATCCTAAGCTGATAACAGATGGAGCCAAGCTATTTGGAAGTCAGTGCATAGTAGTAGCAGTAGATACTAAAAAAATAAATGGAATAGAAGAAGTAGTAATAAATGGAGGGACTACTCAGACAGGAATTGATGCTTTAGAGTGGATAAAAAAGGCGGCAGATTTAGGGGCTGGTGAAATTCTTTTAACTAGCATGGACAGCGATGGGACAAAGAGTGGATATGATACTGAATTTCTAGATAAAGTAACAAAGGCTGTAAATATTCCAGTGATAGCCTCTGGTGGGTGTGGTTCAAAAGAAGATATTCTAGAGGTATTTGAAAAAACAGGAGCTACTGGAGCATTAGCCGCTTCTATATTTCACTACAATCAAGATAGTATAGGAAGTGTAAAAAAATATCTATCACAAAATGAAATATCAGTTAGGGTGGGATAAAGCTATGGTTGATTTTAGCAAAGGATTGGTTCCAGTAATAGTTCAAGATTATAATACAAATCAGGTGCTGATGCTAGGATACACAAATGAGGAAGCGTATAGTAAAACACTTGAGACTAACTGTGCATATTTTTATAGCAGAAGCAGAGATAAACTCTGGAAAAAAGGGGAAACCTCAGGAAATATTTTGAAGGTTAAAGAGCTGTATTTAGACTGTGATTCAGATACAGTACTTATAAAAGCTCTACCAGAAGGGCCTACTTGTCATACTGGTGAAACTAGCTGTTTTTTCAACCAGATTGTTTAAGAGATTATATAGAATATAGAAATTTAAAATTAAAAAGCTATTTTAATAAAATTTTAATCGGTATGTATTTAATGATATATGAACGATATAGACTTTTAAAGGTGGTGGAAAAATGAAAAATTTAAGTGAGCTTTATGAAGTTGTTTTAAACAGAAAAGCCAATAGGGTAGAGGGCTCTTATACCTCGTATTTATTTGACAAGGGACTGGATAAAATCCTCAAAAAAATTGGGGAAGAAAGTGCAGAAGTGATTATCGCAGCAAAAAATGATGAAAAATCAGAGCTTGTATATGAGATATCAGATTTGTTGTATCACCTTACAGTACTTATGGTGGAAAAGGGTGTAGATTTTAAAGAGATAGATGAGGAATTGGAAAAAAGAAGGAAATGATATCTATTAAGTTTTTATTTTCTGCCGATATATAATATAGAGCAAAAATGGAAATATGACTTGTATTTTTGTTGATTATCAAGGAGGAAATAATATGGATATTAAATCAGTTAATTCGCAGGGGCAGATATTACCACAAGGTAAGCCTGTGAAAGAAAAGCTAGCTGAGAAGGACAAGGATGTCAGCTCTCCAAAGGTAGAAAATAATCCAGCGGTAAAGTATGAGAAATCAGAAAAAGTTGAAGAAAAATATATAACCTACGATAAAACTGCTGTTGATAAATTAAAAGCTGAAGCTGAGCAAAGACATGCTAATCTAAGGAACATGGTTAAGGAGCTTTTAAAAAGACAAGGGCTTACTTTTAAAGACGTATTTGAAGACGGAAAAGAAGTAAAAGTAGATGAGCAGACTAGGCTAGAAGCTCAGGCATCGATAGAAGAAGGCGGAGAATTTAGCGTAGATGCAGTAGCGACGAGAATAGTTGATTTTGCAAAAGCAATTTCTGGCGGAGATAAAGCTCAGATTGGTAAGTTAAAAGCAGCTATAGAAGAAGGGTTTAAGCAAGCCAAGGAAGCGCTTGGAGGATATCTTCCTGAAATTTCTCAAAAAACCTACGATGAAGTTATGAAGCGTATGGACGAGTGGGCTAACGAATAATTTGAAATCAAAAATTTTAACTAATTATAAAAGCATAAGCTTTATTATACTGAAAAACTTGTTTTATTAACAATAAAAGCCTTGAATCATTTTAAACTAAATGATTTCAAGGCTTTTTAAAGTTATTCTAAGATTCCTATTTTATTGAAAGGGAAAAGACGTACCATAGCTCTTCCTTGAACTTTATCTATAGATACTGTTCCAAAGCTTCTGCTATCCAAGCTATTATCTCTATTATCTCCCATTACAAAAATTTCACCTTCTGGAATTTCTTCTATATAGATATCACCAAAAGTAAAATCGCCTAAGATGTAAGGTTCTTCTTGTAACTCTCCATTGAGATATACTTTACCATCGTAGATTTGAAGCTGATCACCAGGAAGAGCAATTACTCTTTTGATTAGGTTTTTTGTATCTCCAGCTTGAAACTTTTGGATGAAGTTGAAGCTTTGCAGTTCATATTCTTCAAAAGGAATATCTGAAGTGAAGGATACAATATCTCCACGCTCTATTTTGGCATGGTCGTTTAAAATAAGATAGTCATTTTCAACTAGAGTTGGATTCATTGATACACTGTGAACTTGAAGTGGAGTGATAAATACATTTATAAGAAATGCTGCAGCAAAAGCTATCACAATAGTTTTAATCCATTCAAAAATTACGTTTTTCATTAAAGAAACCTCCAAATTTCATATGCAAATTATTATCATGCAAATTATAACACATATACATAAATAAGGTTAACATCTAAATGACAATATTTCATGTGAAAAATGTAAAAGATTGAGTTTAATAATCTAGCTGTTTATTTGAGTTGAAAAATGTTTTATAGCCTAGGCTAAGACTCAGTATAGTCGTAAAAGATACACTCCCCAAAATTCCTAGCATAATAGCTATTTGATATCTTATGGCAACCACTGGAGAAGTACCTGATAGTATTTGACCTGTCATCATACCAGGAAGAAAAATTATCCCCATTCCAAGCATGGAGTTGATGGTTGGCAATATAGCTGAATCGAAAGCTGAATCAATAAATTCTTTTGAAGCCTGTTTTGGAGTTGCACCTAGCATAAGTGCAGTTTCTACTTTGTCCTTTTGAGTAGTCATGCCTTTTATTAATGTAGATATTCCGAGAGAAATACCTGTCATAGAGTTTCCTATAAGCATTCCAGCTATTGGGATAAAATATCTAGGGTCATACCATGGAGATATCCTGACAACTATAATCAAGAAATAAAATAAGCTAGATAAGGTGCCGATGCTCATAGAAAAAGCTATTATTTTTTTTAGCTTTGAGCTAAAAGGTTGCTTGCTTTGCTTAAATATAGTATAGATTGCAAAGCACTCCATCAAAATAATTATGCAAATCGTATAAAGCATACTTACATTATCAAAGATATATACAAGCACATAGCCAGTGAGTATAAGCTGAATAGTCATTCTGATAGTGGAAATCAGAAGTTCTTTTTCCCTATTTAGCTTTCTTTTTTTTATGATTACAAGTGTAATTAGCACAAAAATATATGCAAGTCCAAGCTGAATAAAGCTCAGCTCCAATATCGAAGAATCCAATTTCTACACCTCCTTAATATCAATTACTGAGCCGTTTTCCATTTTTATTATGCAGTCAGAATAATCATCTGCAACCTCAGTAGAATGACTTACCATTATCAAGGTTTTATTAGTTTCCTTTACATGTGTATACAAAGTCGATATGACGATACCTTCAGTTTCTTTGTCGAGTGCAGAGGAAGGCTCATCTAGCAAATAAACTTCAGGGTTCATGAGCAATATTCTTCCTAGGGATAGCCTTTGCTTTTCTCCACCAGATAGCTTGTCTGCATCAGCAGATAGTGAAAGGTTAAGGTGAACTTTATGAAGAACCTCGATTAGCTTATCATCAGATGGGTGAGGCTTTTCTGAGAAATCAAGTCCAATAAGAAGATTATCTTTAACTGAGCCAGCAAAAACAACTGGAGTTTGAGATAGCATTACTACGTTTCGTCTATGAGCGATTGAATCTACTTGTTCTAAATCATTTCCTAGGTAGTAAACTTTTCCACTTTCAGGTCTAATCAGTTTGTTTAAAAGCTTAAGAAGAGTAGTTTTACCACTTCCGCTTTTTCCTACTATAGTAGTAACTATGTTTGGACGAATTTCTAAATTTTTTACATCTAATATATTTTTGTATTTAAGATTTTCTATTTTAAACATAATACCCCCTTATTTAATCTCTTTAAAGAGTTCATAAGCTTTAGCTTTAGCTTGCTCTAGTATATCTTCGCCAAGAGGAGTGATAGAATAATATTTTCTAATTTTGCCATCTACATTTCTATCCTCTTTAGTAAGCAGTCCTTTATTTTCCATACTGTGAAGTATAGGATAAAGTGTGCCAGGACTCATATCATAGCCATGCTCTTCTAGCTCTGCTATCATCCAAGTACCATAAATAGGCTCTTTCTTTGCATGATGCAATATGTGAATCTGAATAAAGCCAAGAAAAAATTTTCTTAATATTTGTTCTGCCAAGTTTATCACCTCAAAAATTATTTAAACGAAAAACAATATCGAATATCGATATTGTTTTAATTATAGCATTTTATAAATTTTTTTACAATTAAAGTCATGCGGAACATTAAGGATGTGTTTTTTTATAAAGGAGCTTTGGAATATCAAGCTCGATAAGAAGCATTCCTACAACTATAAGCACAGCGCCCATGCTTCCTTTTACTCCTAGAACTTCGCCCACTGCAAGGTATGCAAATATAGCTGCAAATACTGGCTCACAGGTGTAAATAAGTGCAGTGTGAGTAGCTGAGGTGTATTTTTGAGCTACGTTTTGAACTATATAAGCTCCAGAAGTACATACAAGGCTTAATATAGCTAGGTTAATCCAAACTGGAAGACTTACTGGTACTGTAGGAGTTTCTATTGCTAGAGATACTATAAGACTTAAGAAACCTACGACTCCTATTTGAACTATTGCAAAGGCTATGGATTCTGCTTTTACAGTAAACTTGCCCACGAGAATGATATAAATTGCAAAGAATACAGCGCAGACTCCTGTGTAGATATCTCCAATATTTAGTCCACCTACATCTTGATTTAGGGTGATTAAGGCAAGACCAGAAAAAGCTAAGGCTACGCTTATTACAGTTAGCAGATTTGGAAGCTTTCTTGCGATTATTGCAGAAAAAATAGGAACAAGTATTACGCTAAATCCAGTGATAAAAGCGGATTTGGATGCTGTGGTGTAATTAATCCCTACTGTTTGAAAAGCATAGGTTGCAAATAACAATAAGCCAAGTAGAGTTCCATACTTTAAGGTGAATTTATCAATTGAAATAATTTTTTTGTAATAAATCACTGCAGATATAAAAAAAGCAAAAATGAATCTTAAAGCAAGAAAATTATAGGATTGAAGCTCAGACAGTGAGTTTTTGGTCAATATAAAGGAAGCTCCCCATCCAACAGTAACAAGTAACAAAGCAATATCTGCCTTAAGTTGTTTTGTCATCTAATCTACTCCTTTGCACAGCTGTATTTTTAATGATATAGCTATAATTATATCTTATATTTAGGGTTTGAAAAGCCAAATACTATAAGTTCTATGGGAAAGCTGAATTTAATTATTGCTATTAAATTTTAGCAATAATTATCTTAGCAGAAGTGATAGATAGAAAATGCGAAATAAAAATTTCTAATTTTTATTATAACTATGAATATTTATGTATAAAAATAATATATTTCGAATAATTATTTATTTTGTGAATAAAATAGTATATAATGAGAATAGCAGCACTAGATGATAAATTTTTTTATTATAGGGAGGCGTGTTAAATGGGAGAGATAATCAAAGGTAAACCAGTAGCAGATAGTATTACTGAGGAGCTTATTCAGGAAGTTGAGCTATTAAGTGTTAGGGGGATAACACCAAAGCTAGCTATAGTAAGAGTTGGAGCTAGAGGAGACGATTTAGCTTATGAAAAAGGAGCTCTAACAAAATGTAAAAAAGTTGGAATTGAGACTCAAGTTGTAGAGCTTGCAGCAGATATCACTCAAGATGATTTCATAGCAAAAATTCAAGAATTAAATAACGATGCATCAGTTAATGGTATGCTAATATTTAGACCATTGCCACAGCAGCTTGATGAAAGTGTAATCAAGTACATAATCTCACCAGAAAAAGACGTAGATTGCTTTAGCCCTGTAAATGTTGGAAAGATGACTGAAGGAGACGAAACAGGTTTCCCTCCATGTACACCAACTGCAGTTATGGAAATTCTTAAGTTCTACGATGTAGATGTAAAAGGTAAAGATGTTACAGTAGTTGGAGCATCTATGGTTGTTGGTAAGCCAGTATCTATACTTTTACTTAATGAATTTGCAACTGTGACTACTTGCCATATCTTTACTAAGGATTCTTCTAAGATGACCAAAGAGGCTGATGTAGTTGTAGTAGGCGTTGGAGTTCCTAGACTAGTTAAAGAAAACTGGGTAAGAGAAGGCGCTGTAGTTATAGATGTAGGTATAAACGTAGATAAAGATGGAAATATGTGTGGAGATACTGATTTTGATAATATAGTTGATAAAGCAGCTATGATTACTCCAGTTCCAGGTGGAGTTGGTTCAGTTACAACTTCTATCCTTGCTAAGCACGTAATCAAAGCTTGCAAACAACAACACCATGTAAATTCAAAAGAAATCGAAACAGTAATGAACTAATTAAATAAATATCGAATTTTATAAGTACACTGTAGATATATTGCTATATTTACAGTGTACTTTCTTATGCAGAATTTTCGTGGTAGAATAAGAATAAATTAATATAAGGAGTGATATATAAATGAGCAAAAAAGTAATCGCAACAGAAAAAGCACCGGGAGCAATAGGTCCATACTCTCAGGCTATGAGAATAGGAAATATGATTTTTACTTCAGGACAGATTCCTCTTAATCCAGCAACTGGAGAAATGGTTACTGAGATTGCGGCAGCGACAAAACAATCATTAGAAAACGTAAAGGCTATACTTGAAGTTGAAGGAGCTACTATGGACAACGTTATAAAAACAACTGTTTTCCTAAGCGATATGAATAATTTCGTAGCTATGAATGAAGTATATGCAACATATTTTCCACAAAACCCTCCAGCTAGATCAGCTGTAGAGGTAGCTAGACTTCCTAAGGATGCAGTAGTAGAAATAGAAGTTATAGCAGCTCTTTAATAATCATATATTATGTACTTACAGCTTGAGTTTAAATGCATAGGCATGGCTCAAGCTGTTTTTTAACCTAAAATAATCGAGGTGAGTATATGAAAATCGAGGATAAAGAAAATAAGACTGTAATTAATGTAGGGTTAGTAGGCTATGGCCTATCAGGAAGGTTTTTTCAAGGCGGAGTATTAAGAGGCTTAAAAGAGTTTGATATTAAGATGATAGTTACGACAAATCCTGAGAAAAAAGTTCAAGCTAAGCTAGATTTTCCTAGGGCAGAAATTGTCGATAATATAGATGAAATTACAAAAAATGATAATATAGATTTAGTGATTATAAGTACACCTAATCAGCTGCACTTTGAGCTGGCAAATAAAGCACTAGATGTTGGGAAGCATGTTGTAATTGAAAAGCCATTTACACCAGACTCTCTAAGTGCAAAGGCTCTGATTGAAAAAGCAGGTAAGCTAAAGCTAGTGCTTTCTGCATACCAAAATAGAAGATATGATGGAGACTATCTGACTTTAAAAAGCCTAATAGCTAATGGCAGTTTAGGAAGACTGGTAGAGCTTGAATCTCATTTTGATAGATTTAGGCCAGAGGTGAAAAAAGATGGCTGGAGAGAATGCAGTCTCCCTGGCTCTGGAGTATTGTTTGATTTAGGCTCGCACCTTATAGACCAAGCACTTGATTTATTTGGAATGCCAGATGAATTATACTGCGATATAGCAAGGCAAAGGCAATCAAGTGAGGTAGATCAGTTTGAAATGATACTTTACTACGAAGAAAAAAACCTTAAAGTGACATTAAAGGCGGGCTCACTTGTAAATGTTGTTTTGCCAAGATTTATGGCCTTGGGTACTAAGGGAAGCTACACAACCTACGGACTGGATCCTCAGGAAAATGCTCTAAGATGTGGTGAGAGCTATCCTATTCCAGCTGTAGATGAAAAATCCTATGGAATTTTATATGAAGAAGATAATAAACAGGTCATACCTACATTAACTGGAGACTATAGACTTTATTACAAAGGAATTTACGAAGCTATAGTTAATAAAACCATACCTCCTGTGACTGCTTTAGAGGCTTATCAAGTGATTCGTTTAATAGAGCTAGGGCATATGAGCAATGCAGAAAAAAGAAGAATTTCTGTAAAGGACAATATCTAGATTATAAATCGTGAAAGGGGATAGCTGCCTATGCTAAGAGGCTTAGTTAGTCTGATAAAAAAATACTCTATAAGCTTACTTGTAATAGCCATATGCTTGGCATCTGTAGTGCTAGGACAGTTAAAAGCTATTAATTCGAAGCTCGTCGAAGAAGCTCCAGACTATCACTTCTATTTCATAGCTCAAAGCTCGACTGACCCTTTTTGGCAAAAAGTAGAGGAGGGGGTAAAAAAAGCTGCACTTGACTACAATGTCTATGTAGAATATGTATCTCCGAGATTTTCTAACGCTCAAGAAGCTTATAAGTATCTAGACATAGCAACTATTTCAAACGTCGATGGAATAATTACATATGTCCCTAGATTGGCTGATTACTCAAAGCGTATCGACCAAGCTTTTGAACAAAATATCCCAGTTGTGACAGTAGATAGCGATGCCTCTTCTAGTAAAAGACAGGTGTATATAGGAGCAAACAGCTATACATTTGGAAAAGAAGCTGCCAAGCTAATGCATGAAGCTACTGGAGGCGTTGCTAAAATAGCAGTAATATCCAATGAAGATATAGGAAGCGATACCTTGGAATACGACCTTAAAATGAGCGGGTTCTTTGATTTTTTAAAGGAACAGCCAAATATGGAAATAGTAAAGGTATATACCTCTGCCATGGGAGTAATTAGCTCAGAGGAAATAACTCAGGATATAATAAGCAATCATCCTGAAATTAACGCTATTCTTACGCTGAGCACTTCAGATACTCTAGGTAGTGCGAGGCTTATAGTAGATAGAAATAGAGTAGGAAAAATTAAACTTGTAGGAACAGGAAGCTCAGACAAAATAAAAGATTATATAGATAAAGGCATCATTCACAGCACTATTGAAAGCGATGGATACAGCATGGGATATATAAGTGTAGAGAGTATGGTAAATATTAATAAAGGCTACTACACTCCTACCTACATAAATACTCAGATAAACATCCAAAAGCAAGGTAGGTGAAAAGATGAAAAACTATTTTGCTAAATTCATTGGAATAAGAAAAAAGCTCATAATTTACTTTTTAGTTCCTATATTTTTGCTTGGAAGCGTAAGTATGATTTCATATTTTACGGCAGTATTTTTAAAGAGCAACACTCAAGATATAATAGTGGATTACGTTTATCTTAATAATTTAAAAAACGATGTAACTCAGTTAAATATGGAGCTTGAGAAATATCTAATCAGTGCTTCTTCTGAAGATTTGCTAGACTATTATTCTCATTACAATAGTCTAAATAATCTGGCAGCTAAAATTCCTAGAAAATTAAGCTATAACCGAGATGAAATGCTGTTAAAAGACATAGGCTTTATGCTAGAGGACTTGCTAGCTGAAACTGATAAGGCTGTAATTTCAAAGCGTGGAAGAGTAAGTAGCCAGTATACTGAGCATTTTGCAAGAAGTAATGAAATCAGAGCCTATATAGATTCATATATAGTAGAAATGCTGAACAACCGCCTTGAGGAAGGCTCAAAGCGATATGATGTTTTAAATCAGACTATGAGATTCTTGTTTATACTAAACCTAGGACTTATTATTTCAGTGATAGTAGTAACCCTTATTGTAGCAATAAGGTCATCGTATAAGCTCACCCAGCCTCTTACAGATTTGTCTCATAATGCTGAAGAAATAGCCAAAGGGAATTTTTATATAGAAATGAAAAAGACCCATACAGGAGATGAAATTGATATACTTTCTGAAGCCTTTATAAAAATGATGGACAGCGTAAAGGGACATATAGTAGATATAAAAAATCAAGCGGAGGTTGAAAATAGATTAAGAGACCAAGAGGTACAGAACTTTAAAATGAAAGCCCTTTTAAAGGAATCTGAACTGAAATTTCTACAATCTCAGATTAATCCCCATTTTCTTTTCAATACATTAAATGCAGCTTCGCAGCTTGCTGTAATAGAGGATGCAGAGACGACTTCACTTTTCATACAAAATATAGCGGATATATTTAGATACAATCTAAAAAGCTTGGACGAGCTAGTACCCCTTAGTGATGAGCTTGAATTTGTGAGCAACTATATGAGTATACTCAAGATGAGATTTGGGGAGAGAATAGCTTATGAATATAACATAGACAAGGACTCGCTAGGAATAAAAATCCCTAGGATTACACTCCAACCAATAATAGAAAATGCATATATTCACGGACTTCAAAATCTTGAAAGAAATGGAACTATAAGGCTTGAAACTAAAGTAGAAAATGAAGTTCTTTTAATATCCATTGAGGATGATGGTATGGGGATGACCAAGGAGCAGGTAGATAATTTAATAAATGAAGATAATGCTCAGGAAACAGCTATAGAAAACTCAAATAAGCATCTTTCAGGCATAGGGGTAAGTAATGTTATAAAAAGACTCAAGCTTTCATTTCAAGTAGAAGAAAATCAAAAAATAATTGATATAGTGAGCACACCAGACAAGGGAACCAAGGTAATCTTAAGTTTACCACTCAATAATAGACTATAGAGGTGTTTTATGCTAAGAATACTGATTGCAGATGATGAATATCTAGCAATAGAGGCTGTTAAAAAGATAATAAAAAACAATATTGAGGATGCAAATATAGTAGCAACTGCATCTAGTGGAAAAGAAGCTATAATTAAGGTTAATGAGCTTAGTCCAGATATAGCTATAATGGACATTCAGATGCCTGGGATAGATGGACTAGAGGCAATCAGACAGATTAAAGCAAGCAATCCAAATATATTGTTTATAGTGCTTACAGCATATGACCTTTTTGATTATGCAAAAGAATCTATCGGTCTTGGAGCAGTAGAATATCTGCTAAAGCCAATAAAAAAAGATCAGCTTCTTATGGCAATAGAGAAAGCAAGTAAGATAGTTAAAAGCAAGCAAATTCAAAATAAGTGGGAGTATGAGCTAAAGGAGAAGCTAACCCTTGTTTCACCATTGCTTGAAAATCAGTTTATAACTCAGCATATGTATGCATTTGAAGAATTTTTTTCAAAGGATTTTTATGAAAATTTATTTGAAATAAATCTTGAAAAGGGATGTGCGATAACACTGAAAATAACTGAGGATGGGCCAAATGATTACAAAACATCTAGTCAAACTCAAGCTTTTTTTGAAACAGCTAGGATATTATTAAAAAAAATAGCTCCTTGTATTGTGAGCCAGAGCGTTGCAAGCAAGCAGTACGCATGGGTGCCAAATACTGATGATAGGCGAACATCAGATTTCTTAATTGATGAAATAAAATCCTTGCATCAGAAATTATCGAGACAGTTTCCTTATGAGTTTAAGATAGGCATAGGCAGCTTAAAGGATTATGAAAATATATATGAGTCCCTAAAAGAAAGTGAGCTAGCAGCTTTTGGTGATTATAAGGTTAACGTTTATGAAGCTGATAATAGCGTGAATGAGTCTGAGGTAAAGGACTATGCCTATCAGCTTGTAAGGCTAGCTGAGAATATTGGAAGACTAGATTTTGTGGGAGCAAAGCATAGCTTAAAAAAATTCCATGATAAAATATCTCACCTTTCAGCGCATATATATAAGCAAAGATTATTAGAAGCCCTAGTGATATGTGAAAAGCACCTTCCTATAGATATGACTCAAAAAACAGGAGAAAAAATAGAGAGGTTATTAAACTCAGACTCTATATTAGAAATGGCGAATCAGTTTTCTAATTTCATATTGCAGTGGGATAGTGAAGCAAAAGCTCAGCTACTGTCTATAGAAGAAGGCGTGATTCCGGATGCCTTAAAATACATTGATAAGCATTACAATGAGAATATTAGCATGGATTTTGTAGCCAAGCAAGTGAATATCAGCTACCATTATTTCAGTAAAATTTTTAAGCAGAAAATTGGAAAAAGCTTTACAGATTATCTTACGGATTTAAGAATAGAAAAGTCACTCGAAATGTTAAGCAGAACTCAAAAAAGTGTCAAGGATATAAGCCTTGAGATAGGATATAATGACCCGAATTACTACTGTAAGATTTTTAAAAAAATAACTGGATTGACACCGACTGAATACAGAGCCGGGAGTGATAAATGATGAATAAACCTAAACTAGATACAAAAAAAATAATTATAGGAGCGCTGATTATTACATTGTTAGCACTTGTAATTATGATAGCCTATGAAACTAACATATATCTTAAAGCAAATGAAAAAAACGACAGTATCTTAAAAGCAGAAAACAAGCTAACGAAAATAGGTCTGACACTTGGGACACTAAAGGAAGATAGATGGATAAAGGACAGTGGCCTTCTAAGAGCAAAGGCGGCTGAATACGGAGTTGATTTGATAGTTCTAAATGCAAATAACAATGACAACGACCAAATAGAGCAGGTGAAATATCTATTAAAACAAGAGATAGATGTTTTAATGATAGTTCCAACAGATTATAAAGCAGCAGCAGAGGCGGTATCTCTTGCCAAGGCGAAAGGAGTTCCTGTTATTTCCTATGACAGGCTAGTCCAAAATGCAAATGTAGACCTTTACATATCCTTTGACAACTTCAAAGTAGGTCAGCTTATGGCGCAGACAGTAGTAGACGAACAAGTACAGGATTTACTAATAATTAATGGAGCAAAGTCTGATAATAATACAAATATGATAAAACAAGGCTATGACTCAATATTAAAGCCTTATATTGAAAGTGGCGAAATCAATTTAATTGAAGAATATTGGGCTACAAACTGGCTTAAGGAAGAGGCTTTTAGATATACAGAAGAGACTTTGAAAAGTGATATAAAGCCAGATGCAATTATATCTGGAAATGACAGTCTTGCTGAAGCTGCATTTGAAGCACTTTCTGAATATAGACTCTCAGGCGAAGTGATACTAGTGGGGCAAGATGCAGATTTAACTGCTTGTCAAAGAATAGTAGAAGGCACTCAGCTTATGACAGTATACAAACCAATAGATGATTTGGTTACTATAGCTATAGAGATGGCTATAAAGCTTGCAAATGGTGAGAAAATTGAAACTAAAGCCACAATGAGCGACGGGACTTATGATATCAAGTGCTTATTTTTAGAACCAGTTGCAGTTGATAAATCTAATATAGACGAAACAATAATAAAAGACGGATTTCACTTAAAATCAGATGTATATCGCAAACAGTAAAATTTAGACACAAAATATTACAGATATTTTCTAAAATTTACATTTTTTTTATTAATCCCCCCAAATCCTTATATATGTTGTTAAATTAGTATAGTTACTTAATTTTAGAATTTTGAGATAATTTAAGAGATAAAAATCTTATGTTTATCAGGAAAACGATTTATTTAAGGAGGAAGGGTAATGAAAAAAGTATTAGCACTACTTATGTTTGTCGTAGTTTTAATGGGACTAACTGCGTGCTCTGGACAAAGTGCACAAGTTGACGTAGGAATAGTTCTACCAACCAAAGACGAGCCTAGATGGGTTCAGGATGAAACTCGTTTTAGAGAAGCATTAAAAGATACAGAGTATTCTGTAGAAATTCTATTTAGCCAAGGTTCATCAGCTAAGGAAAAAGAAAATGTAGATGCTCTTATAGCAAAAGGTATTAAGACTCTAATTATCTGTCCTCACGATGGTGGAGCAGCAGCTGCAGCGGTTGAAGCAGCTAAGGCAGAGGGAATAAATGTAATATCTTATGACCGTTTAATCACTGATACTGAAGCTGTAGATTATTATGTAACATTTGATTCTATAGCTGTTGGTGAAGCTCAAGCTCAATACTTAGTAGATAATGCAACTGGAACTGGACATCCACTTTACCTGTATGCAGGAGCTGCATCAGATAATAACGCTTTCCTATTCTTTGAAGGAGCTTGGAACGTACTTCAGCCTAAAATCGCTGATGGAACTTTTGTAATCAAGAACTCTTCAGAGGCTATAGCTCTTCAAGACAAAGCAACACTTACAAGAGATGAAATGGGTAAAATTATCGGCCAAATCACTACTAACTGGGATTTCAACGAAGCTAAGAATAAAGCAGAAGCTCACCTTACTTCAGCAGCAGATGCAGATAAGGGAGATGTATTTATACTAGCTCCAAACGATGGAACTGCAAGAGCTATAGCAGATGCATTCGCGTCAGACGCAGCTGTAACTAGCTACCTTATAACAGGTCAAGATGCTGAGATAGCTTCAGTTCAATACATCATAGATGGAAAACAATCTATGACAGTATTTAAAGATGTCCGTACTTTAGTTAAAGATTCAATTGATATGGCAGTTGCATTATTATCAGGAGGAACACCTGATACAACTGGATCATATAACAATGGAAAAATAGACGTAAAAGCTAAGCAAACAGAAGTTATAGTTGTAGACAAAGAAAATGTAAAAGCTGAGCTAATTGATTCTGGATATTATAAAGCAGAAGAATTTACTGGACTTGAGTAATTAAATTAATAGAGACTTGCAAGGGCTAAACCTTTGCAAGTCTCTTAAAACTCATAGCTTTAATTAGAGTTTGTTTTGGAGGAATTGTCCATGAGTGAATATATATTGGAGATGAATAACATATCCAAAACCTTTCCAGGAGTAAAAGCTTTGGATGAGGTTAATTTTAAAGTAAAAAAAGGTGAGATTCACTGTTTGGTAGGAGAAAACGGAGCAGGAAAATCTACACTTATGAAAGTACTAAGCGGAGTATATCCTCACGGTGATTATGAAGGGGATATAGTTTTTGATGGTCAGGTTCAAAAATATTCAGGGATAAGCGACAGCGAAAAAGCTGGCATTGCTATAATTTATCAGGAGCTTGCACTTGTTCCAGAGCTTACAGTATATGAAAATATATTTTTAGGTCATGAAATTAAAAAAGGTAGATTGATTGATTGGAATGAAACAATTTTAAAATCAAAAGAGCTTTTAAATAAGGTTAAATTAAATGTCGATCCTTCATCAAAGGTCAAAGAACATGGAGTGGGAAAGAGACAGCTTATAGAAATTGCAAAGGCGCTTAGCAAGGAAGTTAAATTGCTTATACTAGACGAACCAACAGCAGCGCTAAATGAAGATGATAGCGAAAATCTACTAACACTACTTAAGGAATTAAAGTCTCATGGAGTAACTTCTATTATGATTTCTCATAAATTAAAAGAGGTTATTGCTATTGCTGATACAGTTACAGTTTTAAGAGATGGAAAAACCATATGCTCAAAGAGTAATGAAGATGAACCTATAAGTGAGCCATTTATAATTAAAAATATGGTAGGAAGAGATATTGATAATATTTATCCTAAAAGAGAAGAGCATAATATCGGTGAAGTAATATTTGAAGTGAAAAATTGGAATGCTTTTGACTATAAACAAGGAAGAGACATTCTTAAAAACATAGATTTTGACGTAAGAGAAGGCGAAGTTGTTGGAATAGCAGGACTTATGGGAGCAGGAAGAACTGAGTTTGCTCATAGCGTGTTTGGTAATATAAGTAATTATAAATTATCAGGAGAGATTGAATTCTTAGGTAAGGCAGTTCAGCTTAGAAATCCATACGATGCAATTAAAGCTGGAATTGCTTATGTTTCAGAGGATAGAAAAGGCGATGGACTTATACTAATAGATGATATCAAGCAAAACATAACGTTGGCAAATTTAAAAAAATTCTCTCCAAATGGTCTTATAAACAAAAATGAAGAAGTAAAAATAGCATCGTGGTATAAAGAGTCTATGAATATTAAGGCGCCTAGCATAGAGCAAAAGGTAGGGAATCTAAGTGGAGGAAATCAGCAAAAGGTATCCTTTGCAAAGTGGCTTTTTGTTTCACCCAAGCTTCTGATTTTGGATGAGCCTACTAGAGGAATAGATGTAGGAGCAAAGTATGAGATATATACCATAATAAATGATTTGATATCAAAGGGTCTGAGCATTATTATGATTTCCTCAGAGCTTCCAGAGATACTGGGAATGTGTGATAGAATTTATGTCATGGCAGAGGGTAAAATGACAGGAGTTTTATCTAGCGAGGAAGCAAACCAGGAAATAATTATGCAGATGGCCACGAATTAGGAGGCAGGCAATGAGTTTAATAAATGAAGCTAAGGGCTTAATAAAACAAAACATTCGAGAATATGGTATGTATATTGCCTTGATAATCATAATGGTTACCTTCAGTGCAGCTACAGGAGGACTGTTCATGTCCTCGAGAAATATAAGTAATCTTATAAATCAAACTGGATATATAGCAGTACTTGCAGTAGGTATGACTCTAGTTATGGTTATAAAGCACATAGATTTGTCAGTTGGATTTTTGGCAGGATTTCTAGGTGCTATAGCGGCAATACTTATGATGAGATTTAATGTATCTGTTCCAGTAACTATACTTTTAGTTCTAGTATTTGGAACGATAACAGGAACCTTTACTGGATTTTTAGTTGCGAAGATGGGAATTCCAGCCTTCGTTGCATCTCTAGCAGCGATGCTTGTGTTTAGAGGCGCACTGCTTATGGTTACTGAAGGTACAGGAACTATAGTAATTTCAAACAAAGCGTTTAATGCTATTGGAAACGGATTTATTCCAGATTTCGTAAATATGGGTAATCTCCATGTGCTCACTCTTATCATAGGAATAGTTGGGATTGCAGCTTATGTTTGGTCAGAGATAAAAACAAGAAATGATAAGATAAAGTATAATTTCGAAGTGATTTCCAGCACTATGTTTACTGTAAAGCTAGTTGCTATAAGTGCAGTTATAGGATACGTAACATGGATACTAGCAGGATATAACGGCTTATCTTGGACAGTTGTAATTACTATTATAGTGGTTTTAATCTATCACTTTATAACTACTAAAACTATTATAGGACGCCATGTTTATGCAGTGGGTGGAAATGCTGAAGCAGCAAAACTAAGCGGTATTAATGTAGAACGAATCACCATGATAGTGTTTGCATCCATGGGAATGCTATCAGCTTTATCAGGTATATTATATACTTCTAGACTTCAGTCAGCTACGACAACAGCAGGAACATTATTTGAGCTAGATGCGATAGCCGCTGCCTATGTAGGTGGAGTATCTGCAAACGGAGGAGTAGGAAAGGTTACTGGCTCGATTATAGGAGCTTTCGTAATGGCTTCTCTTACAAATGGTATGAACTTGGTTGGAGTAGGAATATCCTACCAGTATATTATAAGAGGTATTATTCTAGCAGTAGCAGTAATATTTGATGTAAAAACTAGAAACAGAAGTAAGTAAGACCCCTCCATAAAAAATAGCCTGCTCTATATTGTGAAAACAAAGAGCAGAGCTATTTTTAAATTATATTAAAATAATATAAAGCAAATATCTGAATAAATAAAATTGCAGGTACTCCATATACGAAGCTAGCATGCTTTGTTTTATGGCGAAATGCATACATTCCAAGAAGAACACCTGGACTTCCAAGTAACGCTGAAGTTATAAATAAGGTGCTTTCTTTAATTCTCCAATGATTTTTTTTTGCCCTTCTTTTATCCATATACATAAGTATGAAACCAACTATACTCATAAGGCTAGAGGCAAGTAAAACAAACGACAATGTATTCACAAAATCTATCTCCTTTTTCATAGTGATTTATTATAAAAATCTTTTGTCTATTATATCATGATTCGTTTATTTCTTCGGATTTTTGTTGTATATTATTGTATATACAAATACTAAACAGTAGATACGGGGGAAAATTTATGCTAGGTACTATAGTAAATGCACTTTCAATTGTTGCTGGAAGCTTGATAGGGCTTTTTTTAAAAGGTGGAATCCCTGTATCTATGGGAGAAACAATAAGTAAGGGACTCGGACTTTGCATCATATACATAGGTATGTCAGGAACCATGAGTACGCAGAATCTATTGCTTGTGATTTTTTCACTAGTAATAGGAGCGATAATCGGGGAGCTTATAGACATAGATAAACGATTTGCAGAGCTTGGCGATTTCGTAGAAAAAAAGCTAAGTAAAAATGGAGAATCTAAAATAGCAGAAGGCTTTGTAAATGCAAGCTTGCTTTTTTGCGTAGGCTCGATGGCTATAGTTGGATCACTGCAAAGTGGATTAGAAGGCAATCATGAAACCTTGTTTACTAAATCTGTACTAGACGGAATAACCTCTATTATATTTACCTCTACTATGGGCATAGGTGTTATTCTTTCTGCTGTTAGTGTATTTATATATCAAGGAGCAGTTACACTATTAGCAAGCTCTATAAAAGTGCTTTTAACAGATGCTATAGTTGCTGAGATGACTGCTGTAGGAAGCTTGCTTATTTTGGGAATAGGACTAAATATGGTAGGAGCAACTAAGATAAAAGTGGCAAATATATTGCCAGCTGTATTAATCCCATTCATTTATGGAATGATTATGAAAATAGGAATAGGAATGTGATAGTTTGCTAAGCGATAAATTAAAGGATTTAATTAAGAACCTCCCGCATCAGCCGGGAGTTTATCTTATGAAAGACAAAGCCAAGAAAGTAATCTATGTGGGAAAAGCTATCTCACTTAAAAATAGAGTTAGGCAGTATTTCCAGAGTAAGAAAAACATGGATGCAAAAGTAAGGGCTATGGTGAGTCATATAGATGAGTTTGAATACATAGTTACAGACTCGGAAATGGAAGCTCTGATATTAGAAAACAATCTAATAAAAGAATATAAGCCTCAATATAACATTTTGCTTAGAGATGATAAAACCTATCCATACATAAAGGTTACTCTAAACGAATATTTCCCTAGAGTACTAAAAGTTCGAAAGGTAGAAAAGGATAAGGCGAAATATTTTGGACCTTATACAAATGCTTTTATAGTAAACGAGACTTTGGAGGTTATAAAGGAAATATATCCTATAAGAACCTGCACTAGAGATATTAAAAGGTCTATAGAGAAAAAGGAAAGACCTTGTCTTAATCTTTATATCAAAAAATGTGTGGGACCCTGTACTGGAAAAGTAGATGAAGCTGAATATATGAAGATGATATATGAAATCATCGATTTTCTATCTGGGAAAAGCGAGGATATGATAAGCATACTAGAAGAAAAAATGAGACAAGCTGCAAAAAATCTGGATTTCGAAGAAGCGGCAACTCTTAGAGATAAAATATCTAGTATGAAAGGCATGCTTGAAAGACAAAAAATTGTTTCAGCCTCTACCATAGACCAAGATTATATCGCTGTAGCCAAGGAAGAGGATCTGTCATGTGTTCAAGTATTCTTCGTCAGAGGTGGCAAGGTAGTTGGAAGAGAGAATTTTATTTTCGACAAGAGCAGAAATTCTCAAGCAGAGGAAATAATAAGCTCATTTATAAAGCAATTTTATATGAGTGTGAATTACGTTCCTAAAGAGCTTGTTGTAGATACTGATTTTGAAGATATGCAAATAATGTCTGACTGGCTTTCAAGCAAAAAGGGTCAGAAGGTTCAGATAACAGTACCTCAAAAAGGGGATAAAAAGCATCTTTTGGATTTAGTAAGAAAGAATGCCTTTGAAACTATAAAGCAAAAAAGCAATCTTAAAATGGCTAAGCTAGAAAGAACAGTTGGAGTAATGAAAGAGCTTCAGGAATTTCTTCAGCTAGATGAGATGCCAGTAAGAGTCGAAGCTTTTGATATATCAAATATCCAAGGTGTTGACTCAGTAGGAGCTCAAGTAGTTTTTGTAAATGGAGAAAAAGCAAAAAAGCTATACAGAAGATATAAAATTAAGTCTGTGGATGGACCAAACGACTATGCATCTATGGAAGAAATAATAAGAAGAAGATTAAAGCACCCTGACTTGCCTGATTTAATCCTTATGGATGGCGGAAAGGGTCAGGTTTCAGTGGCTAAAAAGGTAATAGCTGAAGAAGGTCTAAGCATACCAGTGCTAGGTATGTATAAGGATTCAAGACATAAAACTCTAGGACTTACTACAGAAAGTCAAGCTGTAGAGCTTTCAAAGCACAGCCTGATATATAGATTTATAGCTAATGTGCAGGAAGAGGTTCACAGGTTTGCTATTAGCTATCACAGATCTTTACGAGATAAAGGGATGGAAAAATCTGAGCTTGATGAAATATCTGGCATTGGAAAGACAAGAAAGATGGCTCTTATTTCAGAGTTTAAAACAATAGAGCGTCTAAAAAATGCCACGTTGGAAGAACTAGCCTCTGTAGAAGGCATGAATAAAAAATCTGCCCAAGCAGTATTTGAACATTTTAGAAAGGGGCAAAAAAGTGATTGATAAATCAGATACTAAAAAAGTTTCAATAAGGAAAATCATTGAGGATTTAAAAGTTGGAGTTGCCTATATACCTGATGGAGTGGATTATCATATTTCCACCACAGATATAAATAGACCTGGCATGCAGTTAAACGGGTACTATGATCATTTTCCAGATGACAGAATACAGGTCATGGGAAAGGTGGAATATTCATACTATCTTTCACTGGACGAAGAAACAAAAAAAGAGCGTATGGATAAATACATGTCATATGATTTGCCTGTAGTGATAGTAGCAAGAGCTCAAATGCCAGATGAAATTATGATTAATGCGGCAAGGAAGTATAATAGAATAATACTTACGACACCTATGGGCACTACTAAATTCATCTATAAGCTGCTTGATTACTTAAACGAGCTCTTAGCTCCTGAAACTATGATGCATGGGGTTTTAGTTGATGTAGATGGAATGGGGATACTGATCACAGGGGAAAGTGGAGTAGGCAAAAGTGAAACTGCACTAGAGCTTATAAAAAGAAGTCATAGGCTAGTTGCTGATGACGCAGTTGAGATAAAAAAAATAGAAGATGACATGCTAGTAGGAAAATCTCCAGAGACTATAAGATATTTTATGGAGATTAGAGGACTTGGAATACTCGATATAAAAAGTCTTTATGGAATAGGCGCAGTTAAGCCTACGAAAATAATTGATTTAGTTGCACATTTAGAGCCGTGGGTTGAAGGCAAGTACTATGACAGAATAGGCTTAGATGATGAATTTATAGAGATTTTAGGTGTAGCTGTTGAAAAAATAACTATTCCAGTAAAGCCTGGAAGAAATTTGGCTGTGATTTTAGAAATAGCGGCTAGAAATAATCGGTTAAAAAGAATGGGCTATAATGCAGCCCAGACATTTAATGAAAACTTGATGAAAAGACTATCTGAGGAGGGATAAGGTGAGTAAATTTTATATAGGTGTAGATATAGGAGGAACAGAAGTAAAAACTGCCTTGGTGGATGAAAACGACAAAGCAGTATTTGCACAAAATATCCCTACAGAGTCAGAAAAAGGCTATGTGCATACCATAAATATGATTGCAAATCAGATAAAAGCTTTATTAGATGATAACAAGGTATCACTTTCGATGGTCAATTCTATAGGTATAGGTATTCCTGGGCTTACTGATGGAAAGGCAAAGGTATATATGGCTCCGAATATATCTTGGGTAGATATAGATATCAAGGCAGAAATGGATAGACATTTTCCGAAGACAAAGGTATTTATTGCCAATGATGCTTCAGTAGCTGCTCTTGCAGAGCATCATTTTGGAGCTATAAAGGGAGCAAAAAATGCTGTAATGATAACACTCGGAACTGGAGTAGGTGGTGGGGTTATCATAAATGATAAGCTATACAGTGGAACTAATGGAATAGCTTCAGAAATAGGTCACCTCATAGTAGGAGAAAATTTTTATAACTGCAATTGTGGGAATAATGGCTGCCTAGAAACTTATTGCTCGGCTACTGCCATTATAAAATATGCTCAGAGACTATTTGTAGACAGTCCATGTAGCAAAATAATTGAGATGACAGATTCTAAACCTGAAAATATCACAGCAAAGCTTATATTTGATGCCTATAAAGAAAAGGATTTAATGGCAAAAATTATAGTTAAACGCTTTGTTACGTATCTTTCTATAGGAATCATAAACCTTATGAACGTATACGATCCAGAGGTTTTTGTTATAGGTGGAGGAGTATCAAAAGCCTATGATTTATTTATAGATGAACTTGAGAAAGAAGTAGATGAAAGATTGACATTTAAAAATGCTCCTAGGGGAAAAATTGTAAAAGCTAAGCTAGGAAATGATGCTGGAGCAATAGGAGCAGCTATGCTAGGGTTATATATGTAAATACAAGGGGGGATAGAGTTGTCACTTACAGATGACAGACAGGGAAGGGTTCCATTTGAATATATAAGAGATAAATTTTCAAAGGCAAACCCAGAGATTATGGCGAAAAATACATTTAGTAAATTAATAAACTCAACTATTCACATGAATTTTATGGGAAGGCCTTATGCAGTTCAGCATCCTTCTGGTAAAATCTTTGATGAAAATAATAAAGAAGTAGAATTTTATACTGTAAGAATTTTATTTTTAAGGTTTTTAGTTAATGGTCAAGGGATAAAGCCTACAGGAAAGCATGTAACCTACAAAGACATACCAGGTGGGCTAGTTTACTATCCAAATTTTAGTAAGAGAACAATTGAAAGATTAGCTAAAAGCTATGGAAGTGATTTAGAAAAATTCGAAAGCGATATGCAGAGTATAGGAGCAGTTAAGGTTTTGCAAGGGGATAAGGCTTACAAATTTCCATTTATGAACGAAACCTATATGACTTTTATAATATGGGAAAAGGATGAAGAATTTCCACCTGCTGCAAATATTTTATTTGACCAAAACATCCAGTTTTATTTTGATGCTGAGGATCTTGCGGTAGTTCCAGATGTCGCTATTGACATTATTAAAAATAAGGGTATAATGCCAGATTGGATAGGTTTATATAAAAAGAAATCCATCTAATAATTATCAGAGGTGACGAATTTGAGCTATGTATTGCTAGTAATTGGATTTATTATACTTATCAAAGGGGCAGATTTCTTTGTAGATGGAGCCTCATCTATAGCAAAGATTGCAAAAATGCCTACCTTGCTAATAGGACTCACAATAGTTGCATTTGGAACAAGTGCTCCAGAAGCAGCTGTAAGTATTAATGCGGCATTAAAAGGGTCTAATGATATCGCGATTGGAAATATTATAGGTTCGAATATCTTTAATTTGCTTGTCGCAGTAGGTTTATCGGCTATGATTAGACCTATTAAAGTTCAAAAAACAACTATCATTAAGGAATATCCTCTATCAATTTATTCTGTAGCACTCCTGATAATACTATCTCTTGATAATTTATTTGCAGGAAACGATGCGAATTTACTTACAAGAGGTGACGGACTAATACTTCTGCTTGGATTTGGAGTATTTATGTTCTATCTAATAGAAATGGCAGTCCTATCAAAAGAAGCTGATGATGAGGTAGAAGAAATAGTTAAGCTACCACTTTCCAAAAGTATCATCTTCTCTATTTTAGGATTAGTTGGAATAGTTTTTGGCGGGGATATGGTTGTGAAATCAGCTACGGATATTGCATTACATGTTGGAATGAGTGAAACTCTTGTAGGGCTTACTATTGTGGCAGTTGGAACGTCGCTTCCAGAGCTGGTTACTTCCGTGACAGCGGCTAGAAAAGGCGAGAGTGATATAGCTATAGGAAATATCATAGGTTCTGGATTATTTAATATATTCTTTGTGCTTGGAGTATCAGCTACAATACACCCTATTGCTGTATCAAGCAAATTAATTTTTGATTTTATTATTTTGGCTATAGTTACTGTAATATCTCATGTATTTGCATATAGTAAAAAAGAAGTCGATAAGAAAGAAGGCTTTGCACTTACAGCAATGTATATTGCATATATGGTGTATATTATTATCAGAAATTAGAGGGATGAAGTAATATGATAGATAATGAGCTTATTAAAGAAGCTTTAGAAATCATAAATATAATAGAGGATTCAGGCTATGAAGCCTATATAGTAGGAGGGAGTCTTAGAGACTCCCTTTTAGGTATGCAGCCTAAAGATATAGATATAGCTTCATCGGCTAGTCCTAAGGAGATAAAACGAATATTCAATAGCTATAAAACTATTGATACAGGCATAGATTTTGGAACAGTAACTCTAATATATAACGATAGGCCTGTCGAAATTACTACATTTAGAAGTGAATCTGTGTATTTGGATAGTAGAAGACCAGATAGTGTAAGCTTTGAAAAAAACGTAGATGAAGATTTAAAAAGAAGAGATTTTACTATAAATGCGATGGCTTACAATCAATCTAAGAAGCTTGTGGATTTATTCTCTGGAGAAGAGGATTTAAATAATAAGCTTATAAGATGTGTAGGAAGCCCAGATGAAAGATTCAGTGAAGATGCTCTTAGAATGTTAAGAGCTGTGAGATTTGCATGTGTACTAAACTTTGATATTGAGAAAAACACCTTTGAGGCTATAAAGTATAATGCCTCAAGGATTGAACATATAAGCAAAGAGAGAGTTCAAGCAGAGCTAAACAAAATACTTATGAGCAGTAAACCTTCTAGAGGAATCAGATTGCTACTTGATTCAAAGCTATTAGATTATGTACTACCAGAAATATCAAGGCTATCAGGCTTTAACCAGCATAATCCCTTTCATCACCTAGAGCTTCTAGAGCATACTTTATGCGTCCTAGATAAAGTAGAGCCAAGGCTTCAGCTTAGACTAGCTGCATTATTTCACGATGTAGGAAAAGTAGATACAGTTACACTAGATGAGAATGGAATAGGTCATTTTTATGGTCATGATTCGGTCAGTGAAGATATAGCAAAATCAGTACTTAAAAGATTAAGATATTCAAATGAGATTATTGAGCTGACATCTCAGCTTGTAAGATATCATATGATACAAGCAAATGTAATAGGGAAAAAAGGGATACAAAAGCTTCTTAGGATTTTTGGCGAAAATAATATCTTCGAGCTTGCTGATTTGCATTTTGCAGATTCAAGCTGTACTACTATGGAAGTAAAGGAAGATGTATTTAGATTGAAAATCAGACAAGTTTTAGATGAAAATATTCCATTTTCAGTCAAAGATTTAGACATAGATGGGTATGACTTGATGAAAATTGGAGCAAAGGGAAAGCAAATTGGAGACATATTAAATGAGCTACTTGAGCTAGTAAGTGAAGATGCCTCTAAAAATAACAAAAATCAGCTTATGCTATATGCTAAGGAGATATACTCTAATTTAGAGTAAAAGTAAAAACCATGAGAATTTAGCTTTCTCATGGCTTTACAGAAGGGTATATTTGAGAAGAAGAATTTGCTATATAGAGGCTACCTATCCTTTCAAGGCTCACCTCTAGGGCGACTGTCACGCCATCCCTTATGTATTATTTTATAGATTTAATATCAAACTGCAATAGATTTTACACAATCTTAACTGTTACATTAAGGTTAAGAATCAAAACATATTTTGCTAGGAGTTATTTATTTTGAAAAGTATAATAGACAAATTATCTGAAGAGGTTGTATTTATTGTTTTGCTGTTTGTTTTTTCGGTTTCAGTATTTTTTAGGATACCTACTATTGAAGCCATAGACTGGGGCGTATTAGCTGCACTTTGGAATCTTATGGTAGTTGCACTTGCTCTTGAGGAGCAGAGGTTTTTAGATTATTTAGCCAATAAAATCTGCATAAAGTACCATACTGAAAGAAAGCTTGCTTTTGCACTTATAGGACTTAGCGCTTTATTTGCAATGTTCATGACAAATGATGTCGCTCTTTTGACTTTAGTTCCAATAACTATAATAATAGGGAAAAAAGGAAGGTTTAATCCATATAAATTAGTGGCTCTTGAAACTAGATTTTGATTTAGAAAAAATTATAATTAAATCGAAAACGGAAATAATAGTATATTTAGGGTTACTAGTAGTTGCTATTTTATCGATTTTGCATGTGTTATCTTGGCATTTAATTACACCCATGATCTTTATAGTGATTTTTATTATGAAGAAAAAATTAATTATCGATGTGGATTATTTTTTGTTAGGAACCTTTATACTATTTTTCTTGCTGGTTGATAATCTTTTAGCTTTAGATAATATTGTAGATATAATTAGTACACAGCTACAAACGCCACTTAAGACCATGTGGGTATCAGCTGTAGCATCTCAAGGCATAAGCAATGTTCCTGCCGCTATATTGCTATCTCCATTTACATTAAATAAGGAAGCTTTGCTAATAGGCGTTTCGCTAGGTGGATTTGGAACTCTTATAGCATCCCTTGCTAACTTGATATCATGGAAGCTTTATATCAAGGCTTTTCCAAAAAGAAAATACTTTAGATACTTTACATTAACCAATGTAATATTGTTGATTTTTGTAGGAGTAATTATGACTTTGTGGATTTTGAACTAGTCCACAGCTTCATCTGCTCCTTTTTTAATGCTTTAAATTGGACAGAAAAAAATCATCGTGATAGAATTGTAGGATATATATTTTAGACTAGAGGTGTTTTAGATGAAAGACATAGGCTTAGTATTGGAAGGCGGAGGTATGAGAGGAATATATACCGCTGGAGTATTGGACTTTTTTATGGATAAAAACTTTTATCTTCCATATGTTATAGGAGTATCTGCTGGAGCTTGCCAAGGAGTATCTTACGTATCTAGGCAAAGAGGTAGAGGGAAAAATGCAATTCTAAACCATATAGAAAATCCTAGATATATAAGTAAGAGAAATCTTGTGTTTAAGCGTTCTATTATGGATATGGATTTTTTATTTGATGAAATTCCAAATAAATATGAGCTTTTTGATTATGATACTTTTTTTGAAAATGAGCAAAAATGTATTTTGGTAGGAACTAGCTGCAAGACTGGAGAAGCTCTCTACTTTGATGCAAAGAAGGATAAAAGCAAGCAGTTTGTCTTAGATACCTGCAGAGCATCAAGCAGTCTTCCGTTTGTAACCCCAATAGTAGATGTTCGTGGAGAACCCGTGCTAGATGGAGGTATAGCAGACTCTATACCTATAAAAAAGGCTATTGCTGATGGCAATAAAAAAAATATTATTATACTTACCAGAGGTAGGGAATATAGAAAAAAACCATCAAATACTGCATTTATTTCAAAAAAAGTGTATAAAAATTTTCCAAAGCTACAAGAAACTATTTCAAGCAGATATAGGGTTTATAATGAAACCTTGGACTATATTGAAAGCTTAGAAGAGCAAGGTGAGGTATTTGTTATTAGACCTAGAAGAAAAGTGGAAATAGGCAGGATGGAGAGAAATAAATCGAAGCTTGCTGATTTTTATAAAACTGGATATGAGGATGCACATGATATCTGGGCAGATTTAAGTGATTGGATGAGTAAAATTAAGTAAATCAAAAATTATATTTTTATCAATACAGAAAATATGTATAGTACTGCATATTTGATATATAATAGGTATAGCGATTAATAATTAGGGAGGGATAGTTATGAATTATTCAAACATCATGGAAGAAATCAAATCGACAAGAGATTATAAAGAAACTGTAGTAAAGAGCGAGCTTTTAAAAGAAATAATATCTGCTGGAGATACTGCACTAGAAAATCACGGACTAGACATAGTATTATTTGAAGATGGAGAACAAACAAAGCAAAAATTAGAAGGTAAAGCTGGATACTTCGGTAAATTCATAGGTGCACCTCACTATATTGCTGTTCTAGGCGATGACGGAAGAAAATCTAGAGAAGATGCAGCTTATATTATGGAGATGATGAGATTCAAGGCTCATAAGGAAGGTCTTGGAAGCTGCTGGATAACTATTCCTAATACAGATGAGATTAAAGCGGATTTAGGTATAGATGCAGCACGTTCACTTTGCGGATTTTTAGCTATAGGCTACCGTTATGCAGGTATCTTCAAAAAAGATATTCAAGAAAAAGCATTTAGACAAGGGGCAATAGAAATAACATATATGGATGAGTGGGGCAATACTCCTGCATGGGAAGATTTAGAAGCAAGAGGATTAGATCAAGTGTTTTATTTAACTAGATTTGCTCCATCATGGGGAAATAAACAGCCATGGAAGTTCTTAATTCTAAAAAAACATGTTATTCTTGCGGTTGAGAAGGATTCAAGCGCAGATACAGATTTGGATACAGGAATAATTAAATTCTACTTTGAAAAAGCTTGTGTAGACAAGGGATTATCACTTCAGACTGCTGAAGCAAGTGGAGAGTTTAATATTCCAGAGAGCTATGAAATTAGAGCGGTATATAATATATAACTGGAGGCAATTATGGATTTGACGGGCTTAAATAAAGACCAGCTATCAGCGGTTACAAGAGTCGAAGGACCTTTGCTAATTTTAGCTGGTGCGGGCTCAGGTAAGACTAGAGTAATAACGTATAGGATAGCTCATATGATAGAGGATTTAAAAATATCACCTTATTCGATACTGGCTATCACATTTACAAATAAAGCCGCAAAAGAGATGAAGGAAAGGGTGAACGCATTAATTGGAGATAGAGCCAAGGATATGTGGATTAGCACTTTTCACTCTCTTTGCGTTAGGATACTAAGAAGAGATATAGAACGAATAGGCTATAATAGATCCTTTGTAATCTATGATACTCAGGATCAGCTAAGCTTAATTAAAGAGTGTATAAAGGAATGCGGCCTAAGAGAGGACAGCTTTAAACCAAGCAGTGTCCTCTCTGCAATTTCTGGGGCTAAAGATAAGCTACTTAACCCAAAGGCATTTGAGGATAGATATTTTAATGATTTTAGGTTATCGAAGATTTCTAAGGTTTATGACTTATATCAAAGAAAACTAAAATCAAATAATGCACTAGATTTTGATGATCTTATTTTTAAAACAGTTGAGCTTTTAAAAACTGATGAGTTTGCGAGAGATTTTTACCAAAGAAAATTTCAATATGTCATGGTCGATGAATATCAGGATACCAATCATGCTCAGTATGTGCTTATAAACCTTTTAAGTGAGATGCACAAAAATCTATGCGTAGTAGGAGACGATGACCAATCTATTTACGGATGGAGAGGGGCAGACATAGCGAACATTCTAGACTTTGAAAAGGATTATAAGGATGCTTTTGTAGTCAAGCTAGAGCAAAATTATCGTTCTACTGAAGTGATTTTAGATGGAGCAAACAGTGTAATAAAAAGAAATCTAGGAAGAAAAAACAAAAAGCTTTGGACTCAACTGAAGGAAGGCGAAAAAATAAAGCTTCATAAAGCCTATGATGAAAAAGATGAAGCTAATTTTATAGCTAGAGAAATTAAAAAAAGACAAGAGGAAGAAGATAGAAATCTAAGAGATTTTGCTCTTTTATATAGAACCAATGCTCAGTCAAGAGCACTTGAAGAGGCTCTTATTAAACATTCGATTTCATACAAGATATTTGGCTCGCTGAAGTTCTACGATAGAAAAGAAATCAAAGACATAATGGCATATCTTAGATTGGTTCAAAACCCTCTAGATGATTTGGCTTTAAAAAGAATCATCAACGTGCCAAAACGTGGTATAGGAGCTAAGACTCTAGAAAAACTAGAAGAAAGAGCTTTAATCACTGGCGAGAGCTTGTTTGGATTACTTCATGATTTGTCTGGCTTTGATTTATCCACTAAGGTAAAAACTACCTTAAATAAGTTTGTAATTATGATTAATTCATTTATGGATATGAAAGAGATTTTGCCACTTACTGAATTTGTTCAAAAAGTCATAGACAACACAAGATATGTGGATGAGCTAAAGGCAGAGGATACAGATGAAGCAAATGGAAGGATTGAAAATATAGAAGAGTTCAAGTCTGTTGTAATGGAGTTCATGCAAAATTCAGAGGAGAAAACTTTGGAAGAGTTTTTATCTTCAGTATCTTTAGTGTCTGATTTAGACAGTATAGATGAAGAGGATGATTTTGTAACTTTGATGACTCTTCACAGCGCAAAAGGCTTGGAGTTTCCAGTTGTATTTTTAGCTGGAGTAGAGGAAGGAATTTTCCCTATATCTAGAGCTATGCTAGATGAAAATCAATTGGAAGAAGAGAGAAGGCTTTGCTATGTGGGTATGACGAGGGCAAAACAAATTTTATATATTACCTATGCAAATGAGAGAACTCTATATGGAAGGCGAAATCACTGCATAGCTTCTAGATTCATATCTGAAATAGATGAAAGTCTTTTTGAAGAGAATGCTAAAATAGAAAAGACGAAACCTCAGAGTTTATATGACAGGTATAAGGATAAATATAAGATAGGACAAGATGATAAACCTAAATTTGATGGTCAGGATGATATTACTGTAGGCTCAAAAATCAAGCATCCTAAATTTGGCATAGGTATGGTAGTTGCAAAAACAGGCACTGTCTATACGATAGCATTTGAAGGACAGGGCATAAAGCAAATTGACACTACGTTTATCAGTCTAAACAAGCTATAAAATTTAGTAAATGCAAAAGGGGAGAACTATTATGGAAAAAAAAGCAGTAGCACTCGATATGATGAAATTTTTGGATGCATCAAAAACGCCTTATCATGCCGTTAAAATATCTGTAGAAAAATTAAAGGAAGCAGGCTTTAAAAGATTAAACCTAAACAAAAAATTCGAAGTCAAAGAAGGCAAAGGCTACTATATAGAATATGGAACTGCATTGATTGCTTTTAGAGTTCATACAAAAACTGATGGCTATCAGATAATAGGAAGTCACACCGACTCTCCAGCAATGATGATTAAGCCTAAAGCAGTAATCAAGGACAACGGTTATGTAAAGCTAAACACTGAGATTTACGGTGGACCTATTTTAAATACATGGATGGATAGACCTCTATCTTTAGGAGGAAGAGTGCTGCTTCGCTCTGGAAAATCTATGGAGCCTACAGAGGTACTTATAGATTTTGAAAAGCCGGTAGCAATTATCCCAAATCTAGCTATCCACTTAAATAGAGATGTGAATAAAGGCATTGAGCTTAATAAACAAAAGGACATGCTTCCTCTAGTTTCTCTTAGTGGAGACTTTATAGGTGAGGATCATTTGATTCATAAAATTGCTGAGTACCTGTCTATTGAAAAACAAGGAATCCTTGATTATGAGCTATATGTTTATGACCCTCAGCCAAGCTCATTTGTTGGATTTAATGATGAATTCATTTCAGCACCTAGAATAGATAACCTTTCTATGCTTCACGCTTCATTAAAAGCTCTAATAGAAGCTGAAAAAGGAACAGGAATTAAGATGGTAGTGAGCTTTGATAATGAAGAAGTAGGAAGTATGAGCAGATTAGGAGCAGATTCGACTATACTTGCTGATGCTTTAGAGAGAATTGATTTAGCTCTTGGACTAAATAAGGAAGAGCATATGATAAACATAGATAAATCATTTATGATATCAGCAGATATGGCTCATGCTGTACACCCGAATTCTCCAGAAAAACACGATCCTACTAATAGACCTAAGCTTAATGCTGGACCTGTTATAAAGCTCAGTGCGAACAAAAGATATACAACAGATGGTTATTCTTCTGCTGTATTTAAAAATCTTTGCGAGGAAGCCTCAGCTCCATATCAGACCTTTGTAAATCCGTCTGACCAAGTAGGAGGCTCAACTATAGGACCTATATCTTCTTCACATCTTTCAATTAAATCTATAGATATCGGAAATCCAATGCTTTCTATGCACTCTATAAGGGAATTGTGCGGTTCAGATGATCAATATTACCTAACAAAGATATTCTATAAGTTCTTTACGGTGTAGACATGAATTATGAACATATATGGGATGTGATATATAGACTTTCTGGCAGAGTAAGAGTTTCTAAATCACTAATCAATAGAAATGAAGAAATATTGCTTCATATATCAGACACACCATATAGCATATTTTCAGCTCTAGATAGTTTGATTATGACATTAAAACCTGAGTATATAGTGCATACAGGAGATTTAGTGGACAACATAAAACTAGAGCTTTATCCTAAATCTTTACCTAGATATAAATTATATCTAAAGAACCTAATGAAAATAATGCAAAAACCATTTGTCAAGGGAATATATATTTCCCTTGGCAATCATGATGATATAGAGGCTATTTCTGAGTATAAGAAAATAGATAATAGAATAACTTTAGGAATAGAGCCTAATAGCATTAAATTAGGTGGCAAAACAATTCAATATGCTCATTACCTTGAAGCTCTGAAAGACACGCCAAATTCATATGGACTTTATGGGCATGACCTCTCAGTAAAAGATGAAATTTCTGAAAATTCTATTTATTTAAATGGTATAAAAACCATTAATATAGTGATGCTAAAGTCAGGAACTATTTATAAACTCCAGTATCCTATAGGCACTGATGATGCAAGACTAAAAAAAGGTAGAATTGGATTTTAGTGTTATATTTAAAGGACAAGGGAGGCATAGTTATGTTTTCTTTTTTTAGAAATGGAGTAAATTTTATAGTTTGGGCTTCAGATGACATCTCTATGTTAAGAGATAATATACTCGAAATTAGCAAAGGACAGGAGCTTTCTCTCGAAGAAGCTTTTGACTCTTCAGGTGAAGATGATACCATAGTAATTTTGACTAAAGAAATGGCTGATAAAGTCAGTAGTGAAAATCTTGAAAAGGTTATAATTGCTAATATCAGCAGCGAAGATTTACTATCTAGATTTATATCTCAGGAAAATCCTCCCCAAAATACAAAGGTAAGAAGTGCTCCTTCAATTATTGTAATGAGATATTTTGGTGATGTGGAAAAGATTATAAGTGAGATTGAGCACGATTATGATTGTAGAGAAGGCACTTTTGTAGATCTGTTAGAACAAGGAAATGATAAGGGTGTAATATTAAGCTTTACTGATAGAAGTTTAAAATCAGATGTTTTTATTAGAAGCCTTTATAAAAAAGCTTTGTATATCAAGCTTCCTTATGAAACCTTTATGGCAGATATGAGAATGCATGCGCTTAGATATATTAATGAAGGGATAGGAAAAAAGGATTGGTATGAATTAGAGATAAGAATCTACGATAGATATCAAGCCTATAGCCTTCAATACGATAGATTAATTGAAATCTTAGAAGAACTTGAGCTAGGATTAGTTTTAGGAGAGGCTTGGTCTAAGGATTACCCTAGGATGTTTATGCCAGTTGGAGTATATAGAATTAGATTTTTTACATTTAATCCACCAAAAGATATAAAGAAAGTTCTGCTTGGTTTTGAGTATACTGGTGATGGAACTAGAATAGTAGATATGGATTTATATCAGGGGAAAACTAAAATTAACTGGACAGATACCTTGGAAAAGGAGCTTCCAAGAATAAGGTTTAAAATGGCAGAGGTTTTTAGGCAAAGAAGTATAAGCCAAATGAGAGAAGACGTTGTAGATAATATAAATAAGCTTGATGAAATGATATTAAATACAAGAGTGGAGTAAATGAATTATATGGATTTCATGTATAGAATTATAAAATGATACTGTAGATAAAAAATGGGTAAATAGGGTATAAGTAATCTGAATAAGGTGTTAAACGTCAAATTCTAGCTAATTCAAACGTCAAATTATTTCTATAAGAATATTGTAGAAAAATTCAAATTATTCCTATGAAATCACTTTATTTCTATTGAAAAATCATTTTAATCCTAATTTGAATTGCTATTCAATGCAATTAGACTTTCTTAATTTAAATTATAAAGTACAATAAAAAAAGAGCTTTCGCTCTTAGTTTTTATAATAATGATATTTCATTGGCGGCAGCCATTATTATATCAGTATCAATTATAGTTTTCTCGTGTTGTGCACCAATTATTAAGGATTTATAAAGAATCATATTTAGTCTTCTAACCGAACCCATACAACTTCTAAAGGCTGCAAGTACAGCATTTTTATCAAATATTTCTATGGAAGCACCAGCAAGTGACAATCTAGTATGAATATACTCAATGGACTCATCTTCGCTAATACCTTCAAAGTTATAGTTTATTATAATTCTTTGCTTTAAAGCTTCATGTATTTGTTTTTCTAGTATATTATTGAGCATAGGTTGCCCTATTAAGACTAAAGAAAAACAATCTTTTGAATCCATAGAGAAATTCATTAGCAATTTTAAATCCTTCAAAATGTCATTATTAAGATATTGAGCTTCATCCCACACTAATATATAGTGTAATCGTTTATCCATGCTCATGCTTTGCATATAATCTTTAATGTTTCTAAACATATCCGATTTTCTAGAAGAAGGTTCAATACCTAAAGCTATGCAAAACTGCCTATAAAATTCAGTTGTTGTTACTGTAGTAAAACAAAGATATATAACCTTTGTTAAGTTAGGATTTACTTTTTTAGCAAAACAGCGTAGCGCAAAAGTTTTGCCGTTTCCAGGAGCTGCTGTAAATAAACCTATTCCTCTATTTTCATTAAGATATTCTAATCTAGAAATCATTTCTTTTAAATCCTTTGATTGATATGCATCTTTTTCTTTAATTCCTTTTTCAAAAGGGTTTGTACTCATACCATAAAAATGCTTAAACATATTTTACACCGTCCTTTGAATAATCTATATTAAATTGATTTTTACGTTTTGTTTTACAATTCTCTACCTTGTTTGTTTTTCTAATACTATATTTACCGTTCTCATAGTAGATAAAGGCACTATCCATATCATCTGGAAGATACCTTATTTGAACTTTTTGCTTTATGAATTGCATAGGAACATCATAAGAAATATTGTCAATTTTTACAGTTGCATCGTTATTTACTTTTCTTTCAATACGATTCATAAAACAATTATCTAGCCATTCATTATCAAAAGCTACTTTTATGCGCGCTACATCATTTTGGTATCGTTCTATTGGCCTCTCATTTGTAGAAGAATGAATGGTTATATTATGTTTATTAATGTAGCTAAATAATTCATCATTTAGCTGCGCTATAGAAGAAATAGCATCTAAGTCAAGGGCGTTTAACCATCTGCTTTTTAATGTCCTAAAATTTCTTTCAACTTTACCTTTTGAAGCTCCATCTCTTACCATAGTATGAAGCTCTACTATTCCTAATGATCCACATATAAGACTTAGCTGTTCATTTTTATATGAAGATCCGTTATCAAGGTAGAGTTTATTTGGTATTCCATATCTAGCGATAGCTTCTTTAAGTACTTTTTGAAAGTTGTAGGAATTATCATTATAAAAGAATCTTCCTCCCACTATTAACCTGGATTTATCATCTATTATCATAATTAAATATGTTCTTTTTTTCTCATTATTTTCAGTAATATAAGGTCCATAACATGTATCTGCTTGATACATACCAGTTGAAAATTCTTCTTCAAAAGCTTTTCTATCTTTAATGTTGATGTTTCTAGCAGATTTTAAATCATTATTTTTAATAAATCGCTGAATTGTAGATATAGATACATCTTTTTCATTTATGAATCCATCTTCTATAAGTTTGTGATATATCAAAGTAGCGTTAATTTTAGGAAATATATTTTTCAAAGAATAAATACGCTCTATTGTTACATCATTTAATTTTCTTGTTTGTCCTATATCGCTACGCGCTTTTGGTAAAAGTGCATCAAAACCAAATCTATTATATTCTGATTCCCAATTTGAAAACGTTCCTGGACTATAAAAAACATTCTTGCCGTTAGGCAGCTTAATCGAAATTGATGATATCCTCCTGTAATAAGCTATTTTAGATTCATCTGGATAAGTATTATTTATTGCTGGAGATATTAGTGCTAACCTGATAGATGCTATTTCTATCATTTCTTTATTTTTCATTTTTTACATCACCTCATAAAAAATACTATCATTTGAGTATTTTAATAGCCATTTCTATATTGTGTGGTAGCAAATTATTAAAATTGAAAATATTTATACTTAGAAAAATCATGACGTTTCTTGAAAAAATGATATATTTGTTTTGTTTAAAAAATTTATTACAAAATGTTCTACATCAGCAAAAGAAGCATTCTTAAGAGTATGAGCAAAGATTTTATTTGAAGTAAGTTTGTCTTCTAAAAGCCCTAACCATAATTTTTTATGTTCTTTAAATTTATTGAAGATTCGATAGAATGTTGATATAGCAATATGATAATGTTCACATAGAGCTTCTACAGATTTAAATTTTTTTAAAAGATAATCGTAGATTATTGATATTGTAAATTTAAAACTAAATGACAAGTATGGGATTATTACAGCTGGTAATATAGCATGAGTATGCTTACAAGATGAGCAAATATATCTAGATATAGTAATTACATTATTTTGAACGTTATTGTTTTCATATGTTACTAAATGTCTTTTATATGATGAGAATTTAGATAAACTTTTTTTAGCACTACAAAATGGACATACTAAAGCTTCTAAATCAATGGCTTTCATATGTCCATGAAAAATTGCTAGTTCGTTTTCAAAAGATATTTGTTTAAAATGCTTGCAAAGTTTAGAAAATAATCTTATCATAATAGTGAGTTGTAAGAGCTTTTGCTCTTATTTGGGTTGGAAGAACTTTTCCTTGGTCGGGGGGTTCTTCCTTTTCCTTTCTAAAGCATTCTATTAATTTTAAAAAAGCCTCTAGATTATGTCAAGTTATTACATAATCTAGAGGCTTTTTATAGGAATAATTTGATAATATAAAAATCAATTTAAATCTAAGTTATCTTTATTTTATAGGAATATTTTGACCTAGTAATGCAGTTTGTTAAAGCAATAATTTGACGCTCTACAATAGAGCAACTAACGCACTGGAAATTAAAGCAATCGGTGAGGTCCTCAATATTTCTACAGAAGAACTGATGGAAGAGAACGAAGAGAAAGATTTAGTCAGTCTTTTTAGAAGTAGAGGAGATGAATTGTCAGAGGATTCAGTAGTCGAGTTAGAAGAAATTCAAGATTTTATTAAAGGATTAATTGCTCAAAAGAAAATTGATAAAGGCGAAATAAGAATGAAGCGATTTGAACCTAATTGGGGGTAATGATGGATAAACAATATAGTTTTCTAGATTATTCATCTGAGGAAAAATTATTGCGATTATCAGTACGTGAAAAAGCAGATGAAATTCGGTTGAAATGGGCAAAGAAAGGGCTATTTGACATATTTGATATTTTAGAAAATGAGTCTATCCTAATTAGAAAACCTCTTGAAACAACTGAAATATCAGGATTTACATCATATATAGAGGGTAGTTTTATTGTATTTCTGAACTCAACATACACAGTTGGACATGAACGTTTTTCTGGAGCGCATGAACTCGGTCACTTGGTGTTGCATAGGGAAAAGCTATTGAAAGAAAGTTTATTAAGTAAAGATTATGGAATTGAGAAGGAAGCTACGATGTTTGCTGTTGAGTTTCTTATGCCAATACAAGGTGTCGAAGAAATCTTTCATAAAATAGTTGGCGTAGAACCGACACAAGTCAACGTTAAGCATGTGATTAGAATGCATCATTATTTCAAAGTCAGCTATAAAGCGATGTTAAAAAGATTAGTTTATTTAAAGTTATGTGATCCAAACCTATATTACAATTTATGTGATTATTGTAGCCTTGAAAATGCTGAGTTGCTTCAAGAATTAACTCGAAAAGAGGGTTATAGTATTGAGTTGATTAAAAAATCTAATTCAAAATATGTATCAAAAGAGTATGAAGAGATCATTAGACGCAATTTTGAGTCGGGTAAAATATCGTATAAACGTTTAGAGTACTTACTAAATTTTATAGGCAGAACTCCATTTGACTTTGGTTACGAGGTGTCTGATGGTGACGATTGATGAAAAATTTGAAGCGGCAATTTCGGATACAGACATACTCATAGATTTATTTAAAAGTGGTACTCTAGAAATTTTAGAACTACTTTTTCAAAAAATATACATCCCAGAATTCATCTATGAAAAAGAACTGAAAAAAGTTGTCAGGCGGCAACAAGACATTTCTTTGATAGAATTACAAGCCCATCTTGAAGATAGAGATAGGCCTTTTGAAATTATATACGATAGTGAATTAGATAATATAACAAAAAATGTTAAGAAGGCGTTAGTTCAAGAACGAAAGGATTTAGCTGGTCCGGGAGAAGTTGAGTGTGCATGCTTTGCAAAAGCGTCTGATATAAATTATGTAGTATCTAATAATCATACCGAGTTTAAATTTCTAAATGATATTGCTGTCATGCTGTCGTATTATCATGTTCTTTCAATCTGCGTTTTTCATAATAAAATTGATGTGGAAACAGCTACTAGATATTATGATAAAGTAAATAGTACAAAATCTAATCCGTCAAGCCATTCGTTTATTTTGAAATTAGATCACTCATGGGATTATTTTTATGAAAGTGGATATTTAGAGGTGTTAAAATTAACTCATTTAGTAGAAAGTGAGTAAGTAAATTTGATAATCGAACTCATATTGAGCCACAATTAAGAAGATTAACACTGTAGAATACTATAAATATTGGTTAATATTTAAATGGTGATTAAAATATAGGATTTGATTAAGTTTAAATTTGACACTCCCCCAAGTGCGATACCCAGAGCCGTATCATAAGTAGGAACATAAGAATTTTGAAAGCATTGAAAATAAAGGCTTTTAGAAATAAATTCATATGTTTGACTCGTATGTTTTAATGTTGGTACGGTTGTTTTAAATAATAATCCTAAACTTTTAATTACTTTATCTAACTCACAGCAACAGTCTGTGAGTTTAATTTTAGTTAATTTATAATTATATAAAGATTAAATATATGAAATAGCAAAAGGATTGGTAAAGATTTTTTGTAAATATTACAGATGTATTTTAATGTGTGATTTACGTTTTAATGTAAAACGATTTACAAAATCAAACGCAAGTGCTATACTTAAAGTGGAGGAATAGAAACATGGAAATAAAATTACGTCTTAAAGAACTAGGTATCAAACTTTTGGAATTTGCAAAAGAATTAGATATCTCAAGGCCAACTCTAGACAATTATATTGCACTATACGAAAAAGGTGAAGATTTACCTTCTGAAAAATATCAAATCATCTTTGAAAGTCTGTTTGATGATGGAATTGAAACCAAAGAAGAATTTCAAGATGTATTAGACCGTTATCATCACCTAATACAACGAGATAAAGTTTTAGGTGTTAAAGATTTAAGTGTTGAAAGAACAGATTTATTAAGCGATTTAATAGGCTTGATAACAAAGGATATTGAATCAGAAGACTATTGCAAAGATATATATGCATTTATCAATATGCTTGTGCGTAGTTACAAAGAGGTTCCAACGTATAGACGATTTTCGGATTATTTCCTTTATCTTAATGGAAAAAAGGATATTAACGATATTGTTGAAGAAGATAAAGCTTTTTATGGTAACTTTTATGATTTGATGAAAAAGGATACTGAAAATAGGTTGGTTGATGATTCTGGATTGTTTGATTTGTTCGAAAAAAGAGTTAATGAGATACTAATTAAGCAAAATGAACAAGAAGAAGATTTAACTGAGAAGGTAATGAAAGAAAAGTTTGATGAATTGGTCAGAAAAGCTATAAAGGACAAAATTAAGCAAGGTTATGATGTAAAAGACATCGACCCAGAAACATTGTTTGATTCAATTGATTTATCGAAAATCTAAATAGTGTTTTAGTAATAAAAATCATCGAAAAACACTATATGTTGTGTTTTGTAATATTAAACACACAATATGTTGACAAAGTGTTCAGCTTCATGTATCTTAATAATAGGTAAGTCTGATGACTTAATATAAGAAGAAAAAGAAAAAAGCCCTTAACTGTTGGTAGCAGTTAGGACTTCCACAAGCCTGTTAGCTTGATTTCTCGCAACTTCATTCTAACAGAAACGTTAATTATACGCAATCCGAAACGTTTGTTCGATTGTGGCTAGTTATTTGTGATATTCTTTGACTTCTGCCTAAATTTAAAACAAGGGGGAAGTTTTTTTATGAGTGGATTTGTCTGAATTTTGAATAATCTTTAAGTTGTCTATCAACAAATCTGACTAAAGTCATAAATATACGTGGCTAAACCATCAACTACTGATTATTCAAAGGAGAATAAAATTATGAACAATAACAAGAAAACAAGTAACACAGTAAGTTCTTTAGCATCAAGTGTTTTAAAGGACAAAGATTCTTCAAATATTCAAAAGACATTAGCTGGTTCAGCATTATCTCAAGCTAATACAAAGAACCAAACAGGAAGCAAGATGGAAGATTTAGCTTCTAAGGTTCTTAAAAGTGATAAGTATAACGATACCACGAAGACATTAGCTGGTAGTATTTTAAGCCAGTCTAATAAAAAGAGGTAGCCAATGCACAGTTATGATGTCTCTGGTCATCCTAAAGTAAAGGTTATATTTTTCATAACAATCATATCAATTTCAATTTCTACTTGGCTGAATATGACAGTAGAATTATTCGGTAAGCTTTTAGGAATGCATATCTCAATAACAATCTCTCTAGCGACTACTTTTGGAGTATTGTACCTTCTTTTCTCGAAATTACTCTGGAAGCATAAATGGTTTACGAATATTTTTAAGTACCCCAACCTTAATGGGAAGTATTCGATTATAGGCAAGTCGTTTAAGAAGACTACAGGCGAAACTTTTGATTGGGAAGGCATTTTATTAATTAAACAAGACTGGGATAAGATACTGGTTTCAATGAAATCAAAAAACTCATCCTCTGAATCATTAAGCGTTCATGGAAAGATAACGCATCATCCTATGAAAGGGTATGAATTGATTTATTCATACGATAATACACCTAACAACAATATGGCTGAACTTCACAAGCATGTTGGAAATTGTACAATAAGCTTCGATGAAGATACTGAAACTGGGACTGGCAACTACTATAACGACATGAAAAATCGTGAAAACTACGGTAGCATGGACTTAAGGAGGATTAATGAGTAAAAATTATTCAACTAGATTATCAGAACTTAGAAGTAGAAAGAATGATTTAGATATACTTCAAGAAAGCTATGGATACAGAGGTTATACTCTGGATAATTACAATCAATTTATCAAGATGGCTTCTGAGACGAACGATGTTCAAAACTATTTCATTGAAGCAATGACTCCAGTGGATGAAATATACACCAAAAACACTTATAAAGAAGCTGAAAGAGTTAAGAATCAACTTGATAAAATTAAAACTGCATCACTTAACTTTGAATATGAGTATCAGGGTTCAGTTTCTAATAATACTCATATCAAAGCCCATAGTGACATTGACGTATTAGTTATCATTGATAAATTTGTTACTTTGCAGCATCCATTAGTACCAGCAAATCCTTATAAAGGTAATCCAATTAATGACTTGTTGGAGTTGAGGTATACAAGTGAAAAGCATTTGATATCTGCTTTTCCAAAAGCAGACGTTGACTGTAGCGGTGCTAAAGCTATAGGCTTATCAGGTGGTTCTTTAAGAAGAAAAGTGGATGTAGTTCCATCAAACTGGTATGATACAGTTGAATATGATAGAACTAAACAAATGCATTACAGAGGTATTTATGTCTTAGACAAATATAAAAAAGAAAGAATACTAAACACTCCTTTTTATCATAACTATCTATTAGATGTTAAGGATATAAATACAGCTGGAAATTTTAAAAGAGTCGTAAGACTTTTGAAAACCCTAAAAGCTGATTCTGATAATGACATCAAACTTAGTAGCTACGACATTGTTGCAATTGCTTATCATATGGAAACATCTAAATATGTTACAGGTGATAAGTATATCCGTCTTTTAAAGAATGTTTACAGTTATTTAAACGATTTGGCTTCAATGTCTTCAGAACTAAGAAATAGTATTGATGTTCCAGATAAAAGTCGTAAGATTTTTAATGAATCTGGTAAATATATTGGCTTAACATTATTAAAAGACGAAATTGAAGAATTATTAAAATCATTAGTTTCGTCATATGGTTTAAGCGATTATTCAATTGAATATAAATCTATAGCGGTTTAGTAATTTGAGGGTTGCATTGCAATCCTCTTTTGTATCTAAAAAAGATATTTAAAATGGTGTGATAGTTGTTAATATGTTGAACAGAATTTCTAGCCAATAGCCAAGAGGGACCAATAGCCAAGAGGGACGGTTCTTTTTGATTTTTTTATATATGGTAAACCCATATATGCATTGGTACGCTTAACTCTAATATAAGTGACCACTTTTTTTAGGTAGAAGAAGTATTAACATGTGATATTTTTCATTTTGTAGTGCCTATAGAATAATGAAAAATATTTTATAAGTGATTTAGGAGTAAGGCATTTTTATTTTGAAAATAAGAGTATTTATATTTTCTGTGGTTATAATATAATTATTTAAATGGTTAATGTTCCAATATAGGCAAGCAGTGTTCATAATAATTATAATGTTCTTTTGGATAAAAGGAGATAAGCTTATGTATACTATTAAACCACTAAGTCCAGAGCTAGCAACAACATTCACTGAATATCTTGAAAATCTTGATTTTGGAGAGCCTCATTGGTCTAGTTGTTTTTGTAGATTCTACCATACAGATTGTTCTGCTGAGCAATGGAGTCAAAGAACTGGAGAAGAAAATCGTCTTGAGGCAATAGAGCAGATAAAAGCTGGCAAGATGAGAGGCTATTTAGCTTTTGATGGAGAGAAATGTATTGGATGGTGCAATGCAAACAACTCAAGTGAGTACATAAGGCTTCATCAGTATATAGAAAATATGATAAAAGGTAAGAAAATAGGCTGTGTTATTTGTTTTGTGATTCATCAAGATTATAGGAATCAAGGAGTTGCGAGACTTTTACTCAAGCAAGCAGTAGAAGATTTTAAATCACAAGGATTTGAGGCAGTTTTAGCTCTTCCAGTTGAGGCTAGTGATGAACCAGAAAAGCTATATAGAGGTACTGTAAATATGTACAAAGAGCTTGGGTTTGAAGAGATAGAAAGGCACGATACTGTGAGCGTTATGTGGTTGAAATTTTAGAAATTATTGGTGATAAAGAGTATTTTACAAAAGAACTTATGGAATTACTTGAGCTAAAGCATGGAGATAGATGACATAAAAAGTATATTTAAAAATCAGAATGATATTATGAAAATCGAGGAACTCTATAAAGATGGCATGACTAAGTATGTACTGAGCAAGTTGATAAAAAGTAATGTTTTGGAAAGAGTAACAAAGGGATATTATAAATTAGCGACTGAAGGGATTAGTGATATTAAGCTTATATCGATTCTTTTGCCACCTGTTTATCTCAGCATTTTCATACTGCCTGTCAGCCTATTAATTTTTTTCTTTGGTCCATATATACATATGCCCAGATAATTGATATTATCCTTAGCTGTCTGTAGTAGCCGTGCTTCGTATTCTTCATAATGATGTGAATTTTGGGCAACATCGTTAAAGCCGATAACTATTAAATCTTCGTCATTTAGCTCCAAGAGATTATCATATAAGACTTTCACGTCATTAACAGGCAATGCAAGAATAGGGATAGGTACATTCGTGATGCTTTCATGAATTCTACCATTTCTATCCATAAGTTTTTTTCCAGTCATACCATCTTGTAGGGATGCAATACTTATTCCTAATGCGGCGGTTGTATTAGCAATAATGCCTCTTGGTAAATTTTCGTTGACAATCATAACACATTTCATGGTTATACATCCTCATTTCATTGACATAATATAGTATCTTGGAGTCATTCCTGTTGTTTTCTTAAATTCACGAGTAAAATGCGCTTGGTCATAAAAACCTGATGCCAATGCTACACTAATCAAATCAGGCTCGGTTTTCATGAGCTGTTTGGAGTAATCAACTTTTAATTGTAGCTGATATGCACTTGGAGTGATATTATAGAGCTTTTTGAAACTTCGAATCAGTTTGAATTTATCAATACGAAACATATCCTGAAGAGTATCAAGACTTAGTTCTTCAAGAAAATTATTATTGATATAGTTGCGTATGGACTCAATGTTAGTGTTAATTTTCTTTTCGATTTTTACTTCGATTGAATCAATGATTGAATTGAGACAATCAATAATCTCAACTTCTTCCCCAAACTCGTTATTATCCGACAAGAGTGTTTTAGACAAATTTTTTATCAATGAAAATTCATATGGTCCAAGTTTAGCAATACCTATTTTTAAGTCTTCGCCGAGAAATTTTGTAAATGCTTCTTTATAGGAATCAGCGAGATGAATCATAGTAAAAGCCCAATTATCAATGTCAACAGGCTGACAATTATGAATAACGTAGGGCATAATAATGACTGCATCACCCACTGAAAAATGGTAGTCCTTGCTGTCTATTGTTAAAATGGTTTCTCCGCTTTCAATAATTCCTATTGATAATTCAGAATGCAAATGTGGTTTATAAGCGTGGAGATGAGAATCGGTGACTTTTACTTCAATAACTTCATAATATTTTGATGTTCTAAGAGTATTATCAGTCATCATGAAACTCCTCCTTCATTTGATTTAATAATGTGCTTAATAATATAGTATTAAAAATCATACATCTTTTATTGTACAGAATTGCAGTTACATATTAAAAGTATATGAATAAAGCTCAAATAATGCCAGCATATTTCACACAATATTTTTTGTGGTTATAATATAATTATCTAAATGAATAATATCCAGATACAGGCAAGAAGTGTTCATAGCAATTATAATGTTCTTTTGGATAAAAGGAGATAAGCTTATGTATACTATTAAACCACTAAGCCCAGAGCTAGCAACAACATTCACTGATTATCTTGAAAATCTTGACTTTGGAGAGCCTCATTGGTCTAGTTGTTTTTGTAGATTTTACCATACAGATTGTTCAGCTGAGCAATGGAGTAAAAGAACTGGAGCAGAAAATCGTCTTGAGGCAATAGAGCAAATAAAAGCTGGCAAGATGAAAGGCTACTTAGCTTTTGATGGAGAGAAATGTATCGGATGGTGCAATGCAAACAACGCAAGTGAGTACATAAGGCTTCATCAGTATATAGAAAATATGATAAAAGGTAAGAAAATAGGCTGTGTTATTTGTTTTGTGATTCATCAAGATTATAGGAATCAAAGGGTTGCGAGACTTTTACTCAAACAGGCAGTAGAAGATTTTAAATCACTAGGATTTGAAGCAGTTTTAGCGCTTCCAGTAGAGGCTAGTGATGAACCAGAAAAGCTATATAGAGGCACTGTAAATATGTATAAAGAGCTGGGGTTTAAAGAGATAGAAAGACACGATACTGTGAGAGTGATGTGGCTGGAATTTTAAAACTATAGCTGTCTTTATAACGAAAACCTAATCAAAGTAAGCAGATTTGGGTTCATAGGTTATAAAGGCAGCTATTTTATTATTTTGAACTCATTTAATAGTGTTCACCATTTTCATAGTATTTTTCTTTATCAAGATGATAAAAAATAACGTCTACACTGGTATATCCAGCAGAATTTACATGTTGTGTGATTAGTTTTGCAGCCGTATCTTGGGCAGCTTGCCCTCTATCAAACCAATAAACCTCTACTGTAGGATGTCCATCTACAAATTCTCCATCTAAGATGAATTTAGATTGAGATAGCTCTATGCTAAAGTAATCTCTAGGGCACTCTAGAAGCTTTTCAAGGTCGTCTATTAGGATTTTGCTAAAAGCACAGGCTTTATTTTCATCGATTGATTTAAGTATTAATGCTGGCATAATTTTCACTCCTTGCTCATTTTCTAGTAGTTTATTATAGCAGTTATAAAAGTTAAAATAAATATCACTAGGGAAAATAGAGAGTATTAATGTACAATTATAAGTAGCATAAAGTTTAGTAGAGCTAAAAAGTGAGGTAAGGATATGGACTTACAAAATATTTTAAAAACCTATTTTGGCTATGACGAATTTAGAAATGGTCAAGATAAATTGATAGAAAGTATAATCGAAGGAAGAGATGCTCTAGGAATTATGCCCACTGGTGGAGGAAAATCTATCTGCTATCAGCTTCCTGCTATAGCACTTGATGGAATTACTATAGTTATATCTCCGCTTATATCTCTTATGAAGGATCAAGTGGATTCATTAAATGAACTAGGGATAAATGCGGCATTTATAAATAGCACTCTTGATAACGATGAGTTTTTGCAGATATTAGAGGGTATACGAGCTAATAGCTACAAGATAGTTTATGTTGCGCCTGAAAGATTAAATACTGACTCTTTTATAAATCTAGTTAAGGATATAAGGATATCTCTTGTGGCAGTAGACGAGGCTCACTGTATCAGTCAGTGGGGACATGATTTTAGACCTAGCTATCTTGAAATACCTAGATTTATTAATTCTTTAAAGCAAAGACCAGCAGTAGCAGCGTTTACGGCTACTGCAACCAAAGAAATCATTAAGGAAATTAAGCGCCTTATAGGGCTGAGAAACCCTATAGAGGTTACTACTGGTTTTGATAGACCAAATCTCTATTATCAGGTGCTAAAAGTCAGCAATAAATCTAAATTTTTAATCGAGTATCTAAATGAAAATTTTAAAACTGAGCCTGGTATAGTTTACTGCGCCACGAGAAAGTCAGTTGAGTCACTGGTTAAGATTTTAAATGACAAGGGATTTTCGGCAGTGGGGTATCATGGGGGAATGAACTCTGAGGAACGTCAAAATAATCAAGATGAGTTTATACTTGGAAATAAAAGACTTATAGTTGCTACGAATGCTTTTGGTATGGGAATAGATAAGCCAGATGTTAGATTTGTAATCCACTACAACATGCCTAAAAATATGGAAGCCTATTACCAAGAGGCAGGAAGAGCAGGACGTGACGGAGAAAAAAGCGATTGTATTTTACTGTATTCTGCTTCAGATATAGTAAAGCAAAAGCTCATGATTCAAAACGACGATATAGACCCTAAAAGGCAAGAGATGTTGTACAAAAATTTGCAGTACCTAGTTAATTACTGCAATACAAATGACTGTCTTAGAAATCAAATACTAAATTATTTTGATGAGGACTTTGCAAGTGATAAGTGCAAAAACTGCAGTAACTGTATAGATAGCTCGGAAATGATGGATATTACTCTAGAAGCTCAGAAAATACTTTCTTGCATATATAGGGTGAGCCAAAGATATGGAGCCAACATGGTGATACAGGTGCTTAGAGGGTCAAAAAATAAAAAGGTATTAGAAGCTAGACTAGATAATGTATCCACCTATGGAATAATGAAAGAGTACAGTGATAGTGCTATCAGCGAGATAATCATGACACTGGTATCAAGTGGATATATTCATATGACTCATGATAAATACCCAGTACTAAAATTAACCAGCAAATCTGCAGATGTATTGAGCGGAAAAATTAAGCTTCATCATAAAAAACATTTATTGCAAAAGAAAGATGAAAAAGAGAAAGCTAGTAAATCTATAAAAGGTGGAAATATAGATTTTGATATAGAGCTATTTGAAAAGCTAAAGCAATATAGATATAAGATAGCCCAAGAAAAAGGGCTACCTCCATATGTTATATTTCACGATATAGCATTAAAAGAAATGGCGGCCTATCTGCCCGTGAATAAAGAGTCTTTCTTAGAAATAAAGGGCGTAGGTGAGAAGAAGTATGAAAATTATGGTGAAGGGTTTATTGATATAATTAAAGGATATTAAGTTGAAAATTTTTGATAATGAGGCCAGTATATGAAAAAGCTAATTAACCTTGCAAACTTTACTCAGACTATAGATAAATTTAACGAAGGAAAAGAAAGTTTAGAGGCTTTTTTAAAGCAGCATAATATAGATGAAGTAGAGCTTATGCTTTATGAAGAAGATATAAAAGTAAGCAAAGAGATAGTTCATGGCCTTCATCTTAGAACCTGGTCATACTGGATGGATTTTTGGAAGGGAAATCATGAAGCCTTGCTCCATAATCTTATTTCAAAAGAAAATATACATGAGTTATATAATGGATCGAGTCCAACCGCTCTTGTGGATTGGTATAAAAAAGAGTTTGAAATTGCTAAATCACTTAATGTAAGGTATATGGTGATGCATATAGCAGATATGGATATTCATGATATTTATACAGGCGACTATAAATATACTGATGAAGAGATTGTAAGCTGTGCTGTTGATTTAATTAATCAGGCTTTTACGAAAGACAGCGACATATTACTTCTTTTTGAGAATATGTGGGGACCTGGGATTAGGTTTGATAAACCAGATTTGATGAGAGAAATTTATGAAAAGGTAAACTATAAAAACAAAGGATTTTTATTTGATTTATCTCACTTTGCTTTATCACAGGATGATGTTTATTCCTTGGATGAGCTTAAATTATCTATTAATACAGTTCTTAATCAAATGGGAGAGCTAAGAAAATATATTTATGGAATGCATGTATCGGCATGTAGTTTACGAAATTTCCTATTTATAAATTATAAAAAAAGTTTGTTATAATGAGTATATTAGTAAGTGATTAACAGCTATATATTGATGAATATAGCGGAACTACTACCGTTAGAGTATAGAGGATTTTATAAATAATAGTTTTTTTGACAAAATCAAAATGATTAGTGAATAAATTAGTTTTTTTAAAGGAGACTTAAATGAACTGGAAAAATCACGATTCTTATATAGAATTATATCCACCAAAGGAATTTGATTTTAAGCAGTGTCTAGATTTTTTGGCTAGGGATGCTCAAGAAATGCTGCACAAAATCAAAGATGGGTATTTGATTAAGCTTTTAAAGATAGATGAGGAAATGATTTTATGTAAGATAGAGTCCGAGCATAAGGCTATAAAGGTTGAATTTCTATCAGGGAAGCCTTCATATGAAGGAAGAGAAGAGATTGCGAAGTATATCTGGGAATGGTTTGATTTAGACCAGAATTTAGAAGAGTTTTATAGTATAGCTAGTGAGGACAAACTATTAAGCCCACTGGTTAAAAGATATTATGGGCTTCGAATTGTTGGAATGCCTGATTTGTTTGAATCTCTAGTGTGGGCAATTATAGGCCAGCAAATTAATCTAAACTTTGCCTATACTCTTAAAAAGCGTTTTGTACAGGATTTTGGAGAAAGTATAGTTTTTGAAAATGAAACTTACTGGGTTTTCCCATCATATGATAAAATAGCTCAAATTGAAGTTGAGGAGTTAAGAAACCATCAGTTTACAACTCGAAAAGCAGAATATATTATTGGGATAGCAAAAGCTATGACAACCAATGAAATTTCAAAAGAAGCCTTACTCAATCAGCATGACTTTGAGAAAATAAAGCAATCATTAATGGAACTAAGAGGGGTAGGCGCATGGTCAGCAGATTATGTACTTATGAAATGTTTCCATGACAATTCTTCATATCCTGTAGGAGATGTAGGTCTTCAAAATGCATTTAAAAGCAATTTAGGATTAGATAGAAAGCCTACAGCTGAGGAAATGTATGAATATGCTAAAGCTTGGAAAGGGTGGGAGGCTTATGCTACCTTTTATTTATGGAGGTCGTTAAGTGATAAAACCACTTAAATGTAATTATAAAAAGTACAAAAGGAATTTTAAAATACCTATCTCGCTTTATTTTATTTTTTTTGCGATACTGACTTTCTTTTTAGGAACTATACTTGAAGCCAGGTCAGATTTATTAGAGAAATATTATTCACTTGGAATAAACAAATGGACAATTCAAGGCATAAGTAGCCTAACAGGACTTTTGCCTTTTTCGCTAGGTGAAATAATATATGTCTCTCATCTTATAGCTTTGCCGATTATAGCTTTTCTATTAATTTGGAAATTATTTAAAGGAGATTTTTTTAATTTTTTAGGAAAGCTTTTGATATATATCTCATCAGTATATATATTATTTATGTTTTTATGGGGTTTTAATTATAGCAGAACTTCTATATCTGAGATGATGAATTTAGAAGTATCAATGTACTCTAAGACGGATTTGTATTATTTGAGCTTAGATTTAGCAGAGAAAGCTAATGAGCTTAGTAATTTGGCAAAGAAAAGTGAAGCTAAAAATGTAAATGTTTCACGTGAATATTTAGATATATTTTCAAGGGCAAATGAAGGATTTGAAGTTGTAGGAAAAGATATTAAAGCCCTTTCAGGAGGCTATGGTAAGCCAAAATCAATAGCACTTTCACGCTCTATGCTATACACAAATATAACTGGTATGTATTTTCCTTTTACGGCTGAAGCGAATGTGAATACTCAGATACCAATGCTACTACTGCCAGCTACTACTCTTCATGAAATGGCGCATCAAAGAGGTATAGCTCCAGAAGATGAGGCAAATTTTACAGCATACTTTGTAGGGATACATCATCCGGATTACGATTTTCAGTATTCATCTACAGTGCTAGCACTGATTCACACCATGAATGCTCTTTCTAAAGAAAATTATGAAATGGCTAAGCAAGTACAGGCTTTATACTCCGAAAATCTCAGAAAAGATTTAGAAGATTACTCTAGGTTCTGGGATAAGTATGAAGGAAGAACCTCAGAAGTAGCTGAAAAAGTAAATGACACTTATTTAAAAAGCAATAGACAAGTAGATGGAGTAAAGAGCTATGGAAGAATGGTGGATTTATTATTGGCATATCATAACAAATAAAGACGTCTGTTAAATCAGATTGTCTTTTTTTGTTGACAATTTTTTGTAAAAAGAGTAATATTAATTCTATAGACCGATGGTCGATAAGGAGAAAAATTATGAAAACTGTTAAGGATGCTGAGCTTAGAAGACAAGAAATTCTAATGACAGCAAGGGAATTATTTATAAAAAAAGGATATGACAAAACCTCAGTCAATGATATTTTAAAGGTAGTAGATATAGCTAAAGGTACTTTTTACTATTATTATTCTTCAAAAGAAGAGGTGCTTGAAGCTATCATCATAGATATAGTTGAAGAAGGTGCCACAAAAGCAAGAAGGATTTTAAATGAAAAGTCGATACCTTTACTAAATCGCATAATGATGGCTATGATGGCTCAAAAACCAGATTTTGAAGGCTCAGAAGAAATCAAAGAAGAGCTTCATAAGGTTGAGAATGTAAAGCTTCATAGGATATATCTAAGAGAGATGATTAAGAAAATGACTCCTATTTTAGAACCTCTTATGCTAGAAGGGATAGATCAGGGGATTTTTAGCATAGATTATCCTACAGAGTGTATAGAATCTATTTTGCTCCTAGGTCATATGATGTTTGATGACAGTGATGTATTTGAATGGACTAGTGACGAGTTTCAAAAGAAAATCCAAGCTTTTTTAAGCAATATGGAAAGACTTTTGGGAACGAAAAAAGGTGAGCTTGAATTATTAATGCAAATGTTTAGACAGCTATAGCAGATGGAAAACATTTGTTTTTTTTAATCATCAATAGACCGGCGGTCGAGAAGGAGATATATTATCATGAAGCTGTTATTTAACTTGGTTGTAAATGATATTAGAAAAAACAGGATTATATCGAGTATATTATTTGCTTTTTTGATGCTATCTGCAGTACTTCTAACTGGAGGACTGAGAATAGGTGTGACTAGCATAACCTCTATTAATGCTCTTAGCAGCGTGGCTCAGATACCTGATTATATTCAGATGCATAAGGGAGATTATGACGAGAAGGCACTTGATGATTTTGTAAAAAATCATGATTATATTGAGGCTTTTCAAGTTACAAAAATGCTTAATATTAAAAACTCAGAACTATATCATAATGGAAAATCCTTTGAAAATAGCCTTATGGATAATAGCTTTGTAGCTCAAAATGAAAGCTTTGATTATTTGCTTGATATGAATAATGAAATTGCGATTATAGATAAAGGAGAAATAGGTATTCCTATATACTATGCTCAGGAGCTAGGTATAGAGCTAGGAGACAGTATCAGAGTAGAGAAAGGAAGCTACACAAAAGATTTTAAAGTATCTACGATAATTCGTGATGCTCAAATGAACTCAGCGCTTACATCATCTAAAAGATTGTTAATAAATGAGGCTGATATTTTAGAGCTAAGTAGTAATCTAGGTGAATGGGAGTATTGCTTTGAATTTTTGCTAGAGGAAGGCTCTATAGCTTCTTTAGAAACGGATTAGATAGAGGAAAAGCTCCCATCAAATGGAGTTGGCATTTCAGGCAGTTTAATTACTATGCTCAATACTTTTTCTCATGGAATCATTATTATAATTATAATGGCAATAAGTATGCTTCTAATAGGGATAGCTTTTTTATGTCTTTCATATATAATTAGGGCGACTCTAGCTGAGCAAAGTAGTATCATAGGAGAGATGAGAGCGATAGGATTTACTAAAAAAAAAATCAAAAAACTATATCAGCTAAAATATGTAATCATCGCTATAGTTGCGGGAATCATAGGCTACGTAGGTGGGACTTTTTTAGGAGATTATTTTTCGGAATCTGTAATTTTGTATTATGGAAGTGCAAAAGGAAATATAGAGCTTATTAAATGTGAAGTTCCAATTATAGGGGTACTGATTCAGTTAGTAATAGTAACAATAGGCTGTACAGTCATAATCAGTAGAAACCTTAGAAAAACAGTGCTCCAGATGCTAAAAGGTGAAGATGATGTAAAAAGAGAAGGACATTACAAGCTACCAGCTAATGGCATTAAATATCCTAATTTTAGCATAGCTTTTGGAGAGCTAAAATGTAAGTATAGGCAATATATAGTTGTATTTTTAGTTTTTATTTTCTCATCATTTTTGATACTACTTCCTATGAATATGAAAAATACAATAAATCATCCTTCCTTTATGAGCTATATGGGTGTGGGAGAAAGTGATTTAAGAATTGATATCCAGTACACAGGCGATTTAGAAGCAAAAAGAGAACTACTAGAAGCTCATCTAAATAACGATGCTGATATTGAAAAATATGCTATATATCAGTATGGAAGTGCACAGGTTTTAAATAATGATGGCAAATGGGATAATATCCGAATAGAAAGTGGCAATCAGGCTAAATTTCCACTTGATTATCTAGAAGGGAAAGCTCCAGTTAATGATAACGAAATAGCCTTGTCATATCTTAATGCAAAAGAGCTAAATAAAAATATAGGTGAGAATCTGACATTAAATTATATGAATAAAGAAGTAGAGTTTATAGTTAGCGGGATATATCAAGATATCACCTATGGTGGAAAAACAGCAAAGGCAAAACTTGAATTTAATGAAAAGGATTTAGATGCTTATATTGTATATGTAAATCTAAAAGAAGAAGTAGATATAGAAAAAAAAGCAAGTGAGCTAAGAGAGATTTTAACTGACAGCAAAGTCACTCCAGTTAGAGAATTTATATCCCAGACACTAGGAGGGATATCAGATACTATGGGTATAGTTGAGGTAGCGACTGTCATCATATCACTGTTTCTAAGCGTACTCATTACAGCTATGATATTGAAATTAATAATGGCAAAAGAGCAGAGCGCTATAGCTATAAAAAAAGCCATAGGTTTTTCTAATGATGACTTAAGAATCCAACTAGGAATTAGAATCTTAGCTATTCAGATATTTGGAATAGGAGTAGGAACCATACTTGCAAATAATTTTGGTGAAGCTATATTTGGGCTTATGCTGTCTGGTTTTGGAGCATCAAAGATAAAATTTCTAATTAACCCTATAAAGGCATATTTATTTTGTCCAGGGATTCAAATTTTAGCGGTTTTAATTATAGTGACAGTTATAAGTAGGGGCGTAAGTAAGTACCATATTAGAAATCAAATAATAGAGTAGGAGAAATCAAATGATAAAGGTTAAAAATATAAGCAAGTCATATAAAGATGCTGTAGTTCTTAACAATGTGAGTTTAGAGATTAATAAAGGAGATTTTACTGCTGTTATGGGACCATCAGGCTCAGGTAAGTCTACTCTTCTTTATAGCATTAGCTCCATGGATAATCCTGATGAAGGAGAAGTCATATTTGAGGGTATAGATGTCTATAAGCTTAGCGAATCAGAGCTATCAAAATTTCGTCTTAATAAAATGGGTTTTGTATTCCAAAATTCTCAAATGCTAAAGAATCTCTCTATTTTTGATAATATAATTTTGCCAGGCATGGTTGCTAAAAGAGAATCTATTGAGGTAGTACGAGCAAGAGCCACAGAGCTAATGAGCAAAATGGGAATAGAGGATATAAAGGACAGGGACATAAGAGAGGTTTCTGGTGGACAGCTTCAAAGAGCAGCTATTTGCAGAGCCATGATAAATAGTCCTGAAATTTTGTTTATGGATGAACCTACAGGAGCCTTAAACTCAGAGGCAGCAAGTCAAGTAATGGAAATATTAAAAAAGCTCAATCAAGAAGGTATAAGCATTATGCTAGTCACTCATGATGCAAAAATGGCATCAATGGCTAAAAAGGTTATCTATATAAAAGATGGAAAGCTAGCTGGAGAAATCAAGCTAAGCAATGAAAAAGAAGCACTAGCAGAGATTGACTTGTGGCTAAAAACTATTTGATAAAGGAGAGTTTTTTATGAGTAAAAATAATATCAATGCTATGAGCATATCAAAAGTATATCCTCTGTATGTGGAAAAAGCAGAGCGAAAAGGAAGAACAAAGGAAGAGGTCGATGAAATCATATTTTGGCTTACAGGTTATAGCAAAGAAAAGCTAGAACTGCAGCTAGAAAAGGGAGTTGATTTTGAAACATTTTTTATAGAAGCTCCTGAAATGAATCCGTCAAGAAAGCTTATCAAAGGAGTCGTATGTGGAGTGAGAGTAGAAGATATTAAAGAGCCCATAATGAGAGAGATAAGATACCTAGATAAGCTAATAGATGAGCTAGCAAAAGGTAAGGCTATGGACAAGATTCTTAGGAAAGCAGAAGAAATCTAAACAAGAGCAGAATTAAATTAATAATCATTATCGTGAAGGCAATTACACATAATCCAAACGAAAAAGGCTTAACCTTATCAAAATGGAATAAAATTGGGAAATAACCATATAATTGATTGCATGCTAAGCCTCCATTACAAATACTAGCTTTGCGATAGCCAAAATAAATTAGGAGTATGTAATTAATTTAAACGCATATTATGACTCTATTTCATCAACTGCAATATACACGTCCATGTATGAGGTTCCATTTACAAAATATTCTTTTTCAAAGCAGGAAATGATTTTTTTATCTTCTTTATGAGGAATCCTATTTATATGCATATGAGTCATGAGAACCTTGTATGCATTTGGAATCAATCTAAATGGTGCTATCATTGGGTCTTTGATAGTTATGACTATATATTTTTGCTTATCTTGATTTACTATATCCATAAAATCGGCAGTTTCTGTAACATTATCGGGTAGCATGAGCGCAGCAACGTAACCATGCATATTAAACACATTTATTTGTTCTTGTGATAATACTGGGAAGTCCCAGCCAATAATTTCTGGATTTTGAATTTTTAGCATTTTTGCCCATTTTTTTACATGATCAAGTGCATCATCTTCAGGTTCTGTACTAACAACTGCATATCTAATATATCTAAAAGGTTCAACATATTCCATTCTTATGTCTGAATAAGCTTCGTCACTTACATTCATATCATTTCGTATTAATTCATCCATACTGCAAGAAAATAATTTGCATATCTCTATAACCTTATCCATCTCAGGGTACATGACATCTAGTTCCCATTTTGATACTGTTTGTCTGCTCACACCAAGCTTTTCTGCCAATTCTTCTTGTGTCATTTTATTTCTCATTTTTCTTAAAAATTGAATATTTTGTCCGAAACTCATAATTATCCCCCTCAATATTTCAATCATTTGCTAAGAACAGATTACATCAAAAATAAAAAATATTCCATAAACTGTATGTTTCTTTTTAGTTAAATAAAGCAACTTTAAATTGCGTAGTTTAAGAATTCATTAGCCTAAACATTTATAACTATTCGATATTCAAATAGCTATAAACAGGTTATCATGATGTTAAATTAGGATTTTGACATAAAAAATTAACTATTTTTGGAAACCATTATGTTAAATTTAGTTTTAGAGTGGATTAAATTACCAAGGAGGATGACGATGAAGGAACTATATATCAAGCAAAAGGTATTTAGCATAGGAGAAAAATTTACAGTAACGGATGAGCATCAAAACGATGTTTATTATGTAGAGGGAAGCTTTTTTCAAATTCCTAAAACATTTTCTATAATGAATCAAAACAGGGACGAAGTTGCTATTATTACTAAAAAGGTTTTTAGTTTTTTACCTAAATTCTTTGTAGAGGTTCAAGGAAAAGAGATCCTTACTATCACTAAAGAGCTCTCATTTTTTAAAGCGAGATACACAATAGATGCTGAGGGTATAGAAGTGCAAGGAAATTGGTGGGATATGGATTTTGAAGTCTATAAGCAAGGCCAGCTTGTAGGTCAGGTTAATAAAGAGTGGTTTACTTGGGGTGACACCTATAAGGTTCAAATTTTTGATGAGGCTATGGAAACCATTGTAATTGCAGTTGTAGTAGCTATAGATTGTGTAAAATCAGATGAAGCTGCAGCATCTAGTGCAGCAACGTAGATATATATTAAATGGATAAAGTTAGACCCTCCACTATATCACCATACTTTCGCTTTATGGTATATTTAGTTCATGGAGGTGAGGGTGATGAAGGTTTATAAGACTGGGGAAGTCGCAAGAATAATAGGCATACATTCAAATACAGTAAGGCTCTATGAAGAGCTAGGGCTTATTCCGGTTGTGAAAAGACAGCCAAATGGTTACCGTGTATTTACGGATTTTCATATTGATCAATTTAAGCTTGCTCGCCTCGCTTTTCAAATTGAAGTCTTGCAAAATGGACTCAGACAGAAAATAATTCAGATGCTAAAGATATCTGCCAAGGGAGATTTTGATACAGCACTTAACATTACAAATGAATACTTAGAGCTTGTCAGTATAGAGCGAAGAAACGCTGAAGAAGCTATTGAGATAGTAAAGCAGATTTTATCGGACAAAGCGGATGAGAATACGAGGGTTTTTAAACGAAAAGAGGTTTCTAATTATCTAGGTATTTCTATGGATACTCTTAGAAACTGGGAAATGAACGGATTACTGACGATAAAGCGTAAACAAAATGGATATAGGGTGTATACTGATAAAGATATAAGATATTTGAAAATAATTCGGTCTCTTAGATGTGCAAACTATTCCTTAGCTTCTATTCTTCGCATGCTAGGTCAGTTATCTAAAAATCCTGATATAGATATCAAGGAGGTACTTGATACTCCAAAAGAGACTGAAGATATTATAACCGTATGTGATAATCTTATTACTTCTTTGTCACATGCAGAAAATAACGCTAGTAAGATGATTGCTATGCTTCAAAATATGAAAGCCTCAAATTATGAGTTTTGATTTTTTGAAACTCTCCACTTTACCACCAAGGTTTTTCTTGGTGGTATTCTTTTTGTAGAGAATAAGGAGGCGGTCATATGAAGGAAGTAATCAAAGTAGGGCAGCTTACAAAATCCTACGGCCATTTTATTGCAGTAGATAATGTGAGCTTATCAGTAAGTAGAGGAATGGTTTTTGGATTGCTAGGAGCAAATGGAGCAGGAAAAAGCACCACTATTGAATGCATTTTAGGCACAAAAAACCCAGATAGTGGACAGGTTTCTATTTTGGAATTGAATCCAAAAGCAGATCGCAAGAGCTTGTTTGAAAAGGTTGGGGTTCAGTTTCAAGAAATGAATTATCAAGAACAAATTAAAGTATCTGAACTATGTGAAGTTACAGCATCTTTATATCAGAATCCTTTAAATTATATTGAGCTACTTATGGAGTTTGGTATTGGTGATAAGCATAAAAGCCTTGTAAAGGATTTATCTGGAGGACAAAGACAGCGTTTATTTATAGTGCTTGCTCTTATTCCCAACCCTGAAGTAGTTTTTTTAGATGAGCTGACAACAGGACTTGATGCAAAGGCTCGCCGAGATGTTTGGAAGACTCTTATGGGACTAAAGGAAAAAGGTTTAACTATATTACTCACTTCACATTTTATGGATGAAGTGGAGGCCTTGTGTGATAGAATTTGCATTTTAAAAAAAGGAAGGATTGTGTTTGAAGGGACAGTGCTAGAAGCGGTAAATAGTAGTCCCTGCCATAAATTTGAAGATGCTTATCTTTGGTATACAGATGAGGAGGAAGAAGTTAATGAAAACCTTTAGTACAATGCTAAAAACAGAGCTAAAGCTGTCTCTTAGAGGGATGGATATGTTTATATTTGCTATTTGTGCTCCTCTTGTGGTGCTCATTATTCTCGGAGTTATTTATGGAAATAAGCCAGCCTTCGAAGGGGCAGGGTATTCTTTTTTAGAGCAGTCATTTGGAGCACTAGCTACGATTTCTATCTGTGCAGGGGGAGTCATGGGATTGCCACTTGTTATATCAGATTATAGAGGGAAAAACATACTAAAAAGATATAAGGTAACTCCTGTTAGTCCAGCTATGATTTTATTAGTTCAAGTAACGATATATTTTTTGTATGCAGTTTCATCTTTATTTCTTTTATATTTTGTTGCAAAGCTCTTCTTTGGGTATCAATTTCGTGGAGATATAGGGACTTTTCTAGGAGCATACATTTTAGTGATGGTGTCTATGTTTAGTATAGGAATGATGGTAGGAGGAATTGCACCAAATACGAAAATGGCAGGAATAATAGCGAGCATATTATATTTTCCTATGCTCATTTTTTCAGGAGCGACACTTCCGTATGAAGTGATGCCTAATGCACTTCAAAAAACAGTAGATATACTTCCTCTTACACAGGGAATAAAATTGCTAAAAGCCTCATCTTTAGGTCTAGGGATTGATAGCAATGTTATAGTGGCTCCAGCTATTATAATGACAGGGATAGCGGTTATTTCAGCTGCAGTAGCTATTAGGTTTTTTAAATGGGAGTAGAATTCAAGTTCATAAAAGCTAAATTAATGATAAACTTTGGTTTATTATAGGTATAATAAACGGCATTTCATATAAATGAGTAAAATATTAAATAAATTACTTATATTCATTTGACGTGAGTAATTATTACACATATACTTAGGATAGGAGTAAAATATAGTATATATTACACACGAGGAGATTCTTATGAATAAAAAATTAGAAAAATTACCCCCAAGGTGGAATAATAAGCTAGTGAATATTGAAACTGTAGAAATTATGAGGGAAGTTGCAAAAGCGAATCGTCGAATAGCTGAGCTAAAAGGTTATTCAGAAATAGTACCCAATAAAAATATACTTATCAATGCCATCGCTATAAATGAAGCTAAAGAAAGCTCAGAAATTGAAAATATTATAACTACACATGATGAGCTTTTTCAATCGCTTTCAAATAAAAATTACTCTAGTAGCTCTGCAAAAGAAGTTTTAAACTATAAAGATGCATTGTGGAGAGGAATTACTCTAATCAGAGAGAATGGTATATTAACAACAAACATGATTGTAGAAATTCAATCAATAATAGAGGAAAATAATGCTGGAATCAGAACACAGGGTGGAACTGTTTTAATGAACGATAAGACTGGAGAAATAATCTATAGACCACCAGGAACAGAAGAAGAACTTAGAGAATTACTATGGAATTTAGAGCAGTTTATAAATATTGATGACGATATAGATCCACTGATTAAGCTTGCAGTTATCCATTATCAGTTTGAAAGCATCCACCCATTTTATGATGGTAATGGAAGAACTGGAAGAATCATAAACGAACTTTATCTTGTAATGAAGGATTTGTTGGATTCACCAATATTGTATCTTAGCAAATATGTCCTTGAAACAAAGAGCGAGTATTATAGGCTACTCAATGAAATTCATACACAAGGAAACTGGGAAGACTGGATTATATATATACTGAAAGGTATCCAAAATACCTCAGACCGCTCACTAAGGATACTCAAAGAACTAAATAAACTAATTGAAGAAACATCAATTGAAATAAAAGAAAAGTTACCTAAAATTCATTCAAAAGAATTAGTAAATCTCATTTTTACAGAATTTTATACACGGATTTCTAGCGTAGAAAATGAACTGAATGTAACAAGAAAAACAGCATCAAACTACTTAAACGAACTAGCTGAAACGAATATTCTTACAGTAGAAGTGAGGGGAAAAGACAAAATATTTATTAATAGGCGCCTTATTGAATTGATGAAAATATTATAAATAATAAAAATTATTGCCATTAAAATATAAATTATCTGAGAAATGGAGGCTTCATATGAAAGTGGCTTTGTTATCTTGTACAAGTAGAAAAAAGAATTATCCATGTAGAGCAAGTGAGATGTATTCAGAGAGTTCACGATTTAGGCTTGCCTATCAATATGCAAAAAAAACTTCTGACAAGATATATATTTTATCAGCTAAATATGGATTAATTTCTGAGTATGAAGTAATAAAACCATATAATGAAGCATTAAAAGATAAATCCTCTAAAGAAAGACTGTTGTGGTCTAATAATGTAATTTTATCTATGAAAAATGAATTTTTGTTAGACAGTGATGAGTTTACGATTATAGCTGGAAAAATATATTATGAAAACCTGATTCCATATTTTTCTAAATATAAGATACCACTTAAATCTGAAAGAATTGGAAACTGGATTCCAAAATTAAATTTAATGATTGAAAACAACCAATATGCAGAAGAAGATAATTACTGTAAAGAAATTCATGAACTATTTAATAATGCTAACAGATTATATCACTATGATATAACTCAAATACCATTTGAAAACGGGATTTATGTTATGTTTGAACGTGGTGAGAAGTATGGATATTTTGATAGAATTGTAAGAATAGGGACACATAGATCTGATGGAAGATTAAAAAATAGACTCAAAGATCATTTTCAAAAAGAGAATAAAGATGGCAGTATATTTAGAAAAAATATAGGGCTAGCTTTACTTCATAAAAATAAAAATCCCTATGAAGATATATGGTCTTTAGATGAATCTAAAGCAGATACTAGAACTAAATTTTTAGATGCTATTAATAGTGAAAATAAATTATCTATAGAAAAAGAAGTAACTAACTATCTTCACAACAATATTTCCTTTGTTTGTTTTGAAGTAGAGACTAAGGAAAAACGCTTGAGAATTGAAGAAGGTTTAATTTCCCTATTAAATAACACTAACGATTTTTATAGTTCTGATTCATGGCTTGGTAAACATAGTCCAAAGTTAGAAATCGCTCAGAGTGGTTTATGGAATACTCAGGGACTAAACGCAAGACAGTTATCAAACTCTGAGATAACCGATTTGAAAAATATGCTTGATGGTGAATTTGATAAATCATTAAATAATGTACCAGTTATTATAGATAAAATAAATGAAACTACGGAAAATAAAAATCTAAAAACCTGTTTAAAAAAGAATGCTTCTAAAGGTTTAACTTTAAGTATTGTGTCTTATATAAAAGATATAATGGCACAAAGCAAAATAAAAGGATATAAATACATTGATATAATTTCAGGTGACATCCATAAAGAAATGAAGTTGGTTAATAAAATGCCATCAGTGTGTAGTGCAATGTACAAACTGAAGACAGATAAAGATATGATTTTAAACACAACTCCAAGTGGAAAAAGCTCTACAATAAAGATTCGTTACTATTTGTAAAAATGTTAATGAAATAGACCTGCATATGCAGGCCTATTTAGTATAAGCAAAAGTAGGAATTGGAGTTCTCTTATGAAGAGCTGCCTTTTCTAGCTTTTTAATTTTTTCTACAGTTTCTTGATTATCAAGCTCAAGGTTTCTTATATATTTATGAACATCCTCATATTTTAATCCAAGTCTTTCCTCATCGGATTTTCCAGAAAGTCCATCAGTTGGAGTTTTGTGAACTAAGTCATAAGGGAGTTCTTCCAATGTATCTCCTATTGCTACTACTTCTACGCTTGTAAGGTTTGCGATAGGGTTAAAATCTACTCCACCGTCCCCATATTTAGTAAAATATCCTAGCGTTAGTTCGCTCAAGTTTCCTGTGCCACATACTCTGCAGTGGTGTGATTGTCCCCATGCATAAAGAGTCATCATACGGATACGAGGAGCTATATTTATCTTTGCATCTACTGATATCTCATCTCCAGTTGATTCAAGTACAGCTAGCTCAGCGTCATATACTGGCTTTATATTTATTACTCTTGAGTTTATACCTAAAACTTCACATACCTTATGACTATCAGCTATATCTATCTGATCCCCATTTGGCATTAGAATTCCATAGACATTTTCTTTACCGTAAGCTCTAGCACAAAGAGCTGCAACCACGCTGCTATCTTTACCTCCTGATATGCCTAGTACTACTTTAGTTAAGCCAGTTGATTCTTTGTAGTCTTTTAACCATTGTATTATTTCGTCTCTCACCTTAACAGCATCAAATTCATAGTTCATTATGTTCATCCCTTCAAGTGAATTTTTAAAATCTATTTTCATGCAAGGTATTTCTAACATCATATATTGAGATTTCATTGTAGACTTTACCATTTTTGAACACGCTCTGCAATAAATTACCTTCATTTGGCAGAGTAGCTCTAGTGTAGCCATCTGTTACGGATATATCCCCATTTTCATCATAGTGGACATAGCACATACCTTTTTGAGATTTTTTGAAGTTTCCTGTGTCGGTTATAGGATTTTTAAATACTTCTATTGGGTTACCATTTACTTCCACATAGGTTGCTTTTATTGCTATTCCATAAGTGTCTCTAGTAAAAGGTTTGATTTGTCCATTTTCTTCTGCACATTGCATGGAAAAACTTCCAGCCCCAAGAGCCACATTATTGGCAGCAAAGCCTTTGTCCATAAGTCCTTTATAGATGAGCTCAGCTCTTTCAGGAGTTATGCTGTCACCATAGATTACTCTTATTGTATTATTTAGAACCTTGTAGCCTTTTGAATTTATATATCCTCCAAATTCATCCCATAGAGCCTCTACCGTTCCTTTCATAGCAGAAGTTCTATTAAGTTTTGAGCTATTATCAGTACCACAAATTATATCAACGGGATTTCCACTGTCTCCCCTTACAAATAGAGCTCCATTTCTAGTTTGGATGAGGGTTTTTATATCTTCGCGGCTCAAAATATTTTCTATCATGTTCCAGTAATCATAGCTATCTGAGACCATTGATACGTTTTCAGTTGGATATATTTCACTAAGTAGTCGCTTTACAAAGGTAGCCTCATCGCTATCAACTGCAAAATTACTACACATAACGCTATGCTCTGTGGATATCATACCTGCTCCTAAACTAGCATTTTCGAGAGCTCCATTGTAGTAGTCCTCGAGATAAAGGATGGCAGGAATAGTAGCAGTCTTGGCAAAAGAAGTAAGGAAAGCTGAGCTTGCGAGTACTGCACCTTCCTGTCCCTGAGCACCTCTAAAGCCAAATTCAGATATTGCTGCATATCTAGGAGCAGTATCATCAGCTGTTTTTTCAAAGTACTCATTTACAATTTGTCTATATTTATAGGCTTGATTAGCAATTGTCATAGGATACCATAGCTGACAGCTCATTATGCTTTCTATAAACTGCACTACCCATTCGAAGCCTGGCTTTGTACTAGTTATTTCAATACATGGAACTTTAATTGGGCATTTAGTTCCTTCTTTTAAAGCTTTGATTTCTATAGGAAGATATCCAAGTGAGTGAAGCTCTGCAATCTTAGTAGGTTCACAGTAACTATGGCTTAGGGTGTGCTTTATAACTCTTTCGTATTCCTTGAGTATAGTATCTAAAGGCACATTGAAAAAAGTATCATTGAATCTTTCAATTAAATAGTCCTTTATAAATCCTTGTATTCCAAATACTATAAGGCTATTTTCCTCGCTTAATCTAGACATTCTTGGGGTAAAGTATGAGGCTATAAAATTCATCCCTTTTGGATACTGCTCAGCATGTGCTTGTTTATAAAAATCACTTATCAAGGTCATTTGATGTTTTCTCATAAAAAAACCTCCAAGTTCTAAAATATATCAATAACCAAAAGCTTAGGATGACTTTGGCTTCTAAGGATACTATTTGTAGTAAAAACTTTTTCTATATCTGAAGAATCAAGTAGCTCGCCTTGAAAAATAGTATTTTCAGTATGAGTTACAAATAGATAGATTTTATCTACTCCTTCAGATTTAAGAGCTGAGCTGGCATGCTTAAAGGTATTGCCAAAGCTACAAAGGTCATCTATTATAAGGGATGATTTATCTTTTAAATCTATATCCTCAGCTATAATACTATATTCCTTAATCTTGCCTCTGTTTGACAGGTCTCTCTTTTTTTGACCATATACCACCTTATGTTTTTTACAGAGCTTTAGATATTTTTTTGTATATTTTTCTTTGGCACCTTTATCAGGAAACATGATAAAATCTATGTCAATTTTAGGAAGTATTTCGTCTAATATTATGTCTTCAATATTTAATTCTTCTAGATTGTTGATTAAATCCGAGCTAACTTTGGAATGGGGATCAGCTAGGAGAATTTTTTCAAAGCTCATATTATTTAGAATATCTGCAAAGTATCTCAAACTAAATATTTGGTCATTTATTTCTCTATCCATTCGGCTATATGGAAGATAGGGCATAAGCAAAAGTTTTTTTTGCTCTGGAGCATGAATATTTAGGTAGCTATGAGCCATTGCTAGATTAGCTATATCCTTATTGCTTTCAAAAAGCAAGGTGATGGTGTTTATATCAGTGTTTAATTTAGGCTTTTTATACACTGCTTCTTTATTTCGAAATTCCTCATCTCCAAATATTTCCCCATTGATTTTTAGCATATGGCACCTCTAATTATATTATTTTCATTTGCATAGACTCCATAACATGGATAGCTTCATCGTGAAGATTATCGTCAAAGGATGCGCATAGCTGTGAATTTATAGTTATAAGAGCTTCTGGAAGCACAGCTTTGCAGATTACTGCATTTGAAATTACGCACATATTTGTAACCACACCACAGATTTCTATTTCAGTTTCTTCATCAGAGTAAGGACAAAGAACTTCGATCAATCCCAATCCTCCAAAGGTAGGTTTTTTGATATAGATTGGATTTTCAATTACCTTACCTGTTTCTCCATATAGCTTCCAGCCTTCGCTTTCTTCTATGCAGTGCTCCACTGGTAGGTTTTTTCCTTCTTGGGTTTCAAGATAATTAGGCTGATGAGTATCCATAGTAAATAGAATTGTTTCATTGTTTTCTTTAGCTTTTTTAAGTCGCTGGGCTATTTTTATGTCTAGAGCTACTGCTTTTTCAAATCCTAATGTTCCATCCACAAAATCTTTTTGAAAATCAACTACTAAAAGTATCTTTTTCATAATATTAGCCTCCCCTAAAATTTAGAATGTTTGTTATCAAATTTGTAGAGCTGAGCCGGTCTATATGCTGAGCCATCGTCTTTCATCTTGTCAGCAGGTTTGATTTTGTCACTTATTTTTCGCCTGAAAGCTTGTATAGTCCTTCCGAGGATACATTCATAAACCATTTGAAGCTCTTTTACAGTAAAAAATTCTGGAACTAAGTTAAAAGCTAAGTCAGTGTATTCTATTTTGTTTTGAAGTCTGTTTAGAGCATCTATAACCATCTGCTTATGGTCAAACGCAAGGTCTTTAACTATTAAGTGACCATCTTCAGAGATTAAGCTTACATCTATTATCTCATCGGCTTTTCTTATAGGCTCTATGGAAAACCAAGAAGCAGATGAGCTGTCTGTTTTTTGAGAGATTTGTATATTAATGTCGCTTTTTTTTACAAGAGCAAGGTAGGCTACGCTGACTACTCTTCCTCTTTCATCTCTACTTATATCTCCATAGGTATATAACTGCTCCATATATAGGTTTTTGATTCCAGTCTTTGCATAGAGCTTTTCTCTAGCGCAATCATCGAGGTTTTTATCATAGTCTACAAAGCCTCCAGGAAGTGACCAAAATCCATTATATGGTTCTTCATATCTCTTTATTAATAAAATTTGTAAGGTTTTTTCGGGTACTTTTCTTTTGTCATCTTCAGGTTTATCAGTCGCTGTCAAAATAACGATGTCATTTGCCAGACTTAGTTTTTTATAATCTTTAAACTCCATCTCGTCCTCCTTCTCACTTAATAACAATTTGTACTTAAGTAAGTTTAAAAAATATACTTAGTTACATTTTGTATCTAAGTATATTTTGATTATATATCATGTGATATCAAAAAGCAATAGTTTTATAGAGCAAAATCTACTGCTGATTCAGCATGAATTTTTGTAGTGTCATAGACTGGGATGAGAACATCGGATTGTTTTATTAGGAGAGGAATTTCAGTACATCCTAGAATGATTCCCTCTGCTCCATTAGCACAAAGCTTATTTATAATATCTATATATCTTTGCCTAGAATCATCTTTTATTATTCCAAGACATAATTCGTTGTAGATTATATCGTGAATGATTTGCCTGTCTGCATCTTCAGGGATTATTACTTCGATGTCATAATTATCTTTTAGCCTTTTTTTATAAAAATCGCCTTCCATAGTAAATCTAGTACCAAGTAGACCTACTTTTTGAATTTGATTTTTAGAAATAGCAGCTCCAGTCACGTCGGCAATATGTAAGATATTTAGCCCTGTAGCAGTTTCTATTTCAGGAGCCATCTTATGCATGGTGTTCGTACAGATTACGATAAAATCAGCTCCTCCATGTTTTAAGTTTTGTGCTGCTTCTATCATGAGCTTAGTTAACTCATCCCACTTATTTTGATGCTGAAGAGCTTCGATTACACCAAAATCTACTGAATACATCAAGCATTTGCAAGAGTGTAATCCGCCCAGCTTTTCTTTTACAGTCTCATTTACTATTTTGTAGTATTCCAAAGAAGATTCCCAGCTCATTCCTCCAATTAATCCGATAGTTTTCACTTACAACATCTCCTTATATAATTGTTGTGACTAGAATAACTGCAATCCCTAATACTATCCTGTACCAGCCAAAAGCTTTAAAATCATGCTTTTTGATAAAGCTCATAAGGAATTTGATAACTGCCACAGATACTATAAAGGCTACAGCCATTCCTAAAATTAGAATAAAAAGTTCTGAGGCTGTGAAAACAAAACCGAATTTTAAGATTTTGAGTGTACTAAGCCCAAACATTACTGGTACAGCTAGAAAAAAAGTAAATTCTGCTGCAGCTACTCTAGATACACCAATGATAAGTGCTCCGATAATAGTAGCACCTGATCGAGATGTACCAGGTATTATAGATAGAACTTGAAATAGTCCTATAAGCCAAGCGGTTTTGTAAGTGATTTCATTTAGATTAGTGATACTAGGAATGCGCATTTTATTCCAATTTTCTACTATAATAAACCCAATGCCATAAATAATCAAGGTTGTAGCTATAACAATTGGTGTATGAAAATTTGCTTCTATATAATCATCAAAAAGAAGCGTAATAACTGCTCCAGGGATGCAGGCAACTGCTACCTTAAACCAAAGTGAAAATATTTCTTTCTTAATGATAGGCTGAGATTTATCTTTAAATTGAAAAGGAAACATCTTTTTCCAAAAACTGGTAAGTACAGCTAAAATAGCTCCGAGCTGAATAATTACAAAGAACATTTCCTTGAATGAATCGCTGGCGTTTAGTTGTAAAAATTCGTCCACGATAAGCATATGTCCAGTGCTACTGATGGGTAGCCACTCAGTTATACCCTCTACTATCCCTAAAAAAATAACTTTTAAAATTTCTGCAAGCTCTAATGTCATTAATTATATCCTCCTCGTAAATAAAATTTTTAACTTGAATCAAGCAACAAATTTAGTATGAAGAAAATATGAGAAAAAAACAAGAAACATATGGTAACAATCGCAAGAATATGGGATGACACTATTAGTGTCATCAAGGAAATTCAATAATAAGATAGACTATTGTACGATTTTATATATATAATTTAATTAATAAGATTTAGAAATGGGGGAGGAAAATGATTCAATATTTTAATTGCAAGGATGTAGATGATGAGAGTATATATAAGGCATTTCAGATAGGGTTTTCTGACTATATGATACCTCTGCAAACTACAAAGGAAGGATTTTTTGAAAGATTTTTCGGACCTGAAGGTAATAAAAAAGAAGAATCCTATATAGCTTTTGATGCTCAAAAACCTGTAGGCTTAATCTTAGGTGGAATTAAAGACTACGAAGGCCTTAAAACTATGAGATGCGGAACCATGTGTATAGATCCAGAATATAGAGGCAAGGGGATAAGCAAAGAATTATTTAAATTACATAAAGACAAAGCTAAGAAAGAAAATTGTAAGCAACTGTTCCTTGAGGTTATAAATGGAAACGAAAGAGCAATAAATCTTTATACTTCGATAGGATATCAGAAGCTATATTTTTTGAAATATTTTAGCTGTATTGTGAATGAAATAAAATCAGAAGCCAAAGTTATGCAAAAAAAGCTTATTAAGAGAGTAGGATATGATGAAATTTTAGCTCTTGAAGCACATATCAGGGATATCCATATAAATTGGCAGAATGATTTTGATTATATAAAGCAGATAAATGATGTAGTTCATTATGGAATATATGAAGAAAATAGGCTACTAGGAGCAGCAAGTATTCATAATAAGGGAAAAATATTTTTTATTTATATAAAACCAGATTATAGAAATTGTGGACTTGCAACTTCTGTGCTAGATAAAGCTTTATATGATTTGAACCTTACTCAATTTAATATAAGTCTACCAAATAATGCAAATCTGGAAGGTTTCATAAGAAAATATGGATTTATTCAGGATGACATAACTCAATATGAGATGTATCAGCCGTTATAATTTCAAGAATATTTAGGAAAAGGTTTTCTGAAATTCAGAATATTTTGATATAATAGACTTAAGTTAACTATGACTTTAGAAAGGGGTATGATTATGAAACTCCCTATTATAGGAATATCAGGGACTATGATGAAGGATAATAATGATATGTTTGAAGGCTATGAAAAATCATACGTTATGGATGATTATGTTCAGGCAGTGCTAAGGGCAGGTGCTGTTCCTATAGTTCTTCCAATTATAGACTCGAGCGAAAAAATAAACGAATATGCAAAGCTGATTGACGGCTTAATATTGACAGGAGGTCATGATGTAAATCCTCTTATCTATGGTGAAGAGCCAGATGTAAAAGTTACGGAGATTCTTCCAAAGAGAGATTTTCTAGATTATGAGCTAATAAAATATACTACTGAGTTAGATAAGCCTATACTAGCTATATGCAGAGGAATGCAGATTTTAAATACATATCATGGAGGCACCCTATATCAAGATAACTCATACTGCAAAACTTTTCATATAAAGCATATGCAAGTACATAATCCAGATGTAGCTACTCACACTATAAAAATAGAGCCAAACAGTGTTCTTGAAAGTGTGCTTGGAAACCATGCAGTTGTAAACTCATTCCATCATCAGTCAGTAAAAGGTTTAGCAGAGGGTTTTAGAATAACAGCAGAATCTAAAGACGGAATAGTAGAAGCTATAGAAAGAAATTCCAAGCAGTGGTGTGTAGGGGTGCAGTTTCATCCAGAAATCTTATCTCACAAGGATGAGAAAATGCAGGAGCTATTTAATGTATTTATAGGAGCGACAAGGAAGTAAATTAGCTATGATATACTTAAGAAATTTTAGTTTTCCAAGTGAAGACAGAGAGTACAACTTTATTTTAGATGAAAAAAGAACTTGTTTTGACACCTTTTATCCCTTTAAAATACTATCCAAAAATGATTTTACTGAAATTGATTTTGAGCCAGTTACTATTTTATATGGAGGCAATGGCTCAGGAAAATCTACAGCCCTAAATGTGATCGCAGAGAAAATAGAAGCATCAAGGGATACGATTTTTAATAAAAGCAATTTTTTTAAAGATTATGTGGATATGTGTGATATGGATGAAGTAAAAGTGGCAGAAATAAAAAGGATAATAACCAGTGATGATGTTTTTGACTATATTCTCAATCTTAGAAATCTAAATGAGGGAATAGACAATAAACGAGAAAATCTTTTTGGAGATTATCTCGATGCAAAATATTCTGGTTTTAAGATGAAATCCCTAGAAGATTATGAAGAACTCAAAAAAGTAAATAGTGCAAGAAGTAAAACGATGTCTAAATTTATAAGAAAAAATCTTATGTCAAATGTAAGGCTATACTCAAACGGAGAGAGTGCGTATAGATATTTCATAGAAAAAATAACTGAAAATGGCCTGTATATTTTAGACGAGCCAGAAAACAGCCTTTCACCTAAAAGACAAATTGAGCTAATGAGCTTTATTGAAGACTCAGCTAGGTTTTTTGGGTGTCAATTTATTATTTCTACGCACTCTCCGTTCTTGCTAGCCATTAAAGGTGCAAAAATTTATGACCTAGATGAAAGCCCTGTAAGTGTAAAGCCTTGGACTAGTCTTGAAAATGTGAGAACCTATTATGAATTCTTTAAACATCATGATTCAGAGTTTTAACTTTTAACCGCAGGAGATATATAACTTATATTTCATTGCGGTTTTTTATTTGATATTGTATAATTAAATCATAATTACGAAATTCGATATCGAATAACAATATAAATTTTTAAGGATGGTGATGTTATGAAGAAAGTTCGTGAAAATGTTAATTCACATAAAAATGTAAAGTGGAGCAGTTTTTTAAAGGATGTTTTTATTTGCTCCCTCGGAGCATATGGAGGGCCTGAAGCTCATTATGGAGTTTTTACAGATCAGATGGTAATTAAGAAGAAATATTTAACTGAGGAAGAGCTAGTTGAACTTATAGCTCTTACTGGAATTCTTCCAGGACCTAGTAGCACTCAGACTCTTGTAGCCATAGGGCACAAGGTTGGAGGGCCTATGCTAGCTCTTCTTACCATGCTAGTTTGGTCACTGCCTGTGCTAGTTATTATGACTATTCTTTCTTTTTTGAGTCAATTACTTGGTACATTTCATCTATCTCAGGACGGACTTAGATATATAGGGCCGATGGCGGTCGGATTTATTATAGTTGCGGCTTATCGTATAGGGCGCAAGGTAGTAAAGGATAGAATTACACTGATGCTTCTTTTGTTTGGGGCGATTACGACTTATTTTATAAGAACTCCTTGGATTTATCCTCTAGTGCTTCTTATAGGAGGAGGGGTTAGTATTGTTACCTCAAATGAAAAAAATCTTTGGAATCATGTGAAGCTAAGTCCGCCTTGGAAATATCTGATAGCATTTGCAATTTTTGCAGTAGGAGGAATAATTCTTACTCTTACTACGGACAGTAAGCTAGTTCATTTATTTGAGAGCTTTTACAGATATGGATACCTAGTTATTGGAGGTGGCCAAGTGGTAGTTCCTCTAATGTATAGTGAGCTAGTTGAAGTAAATCAGTATATGACTAATCAAGAATTTTTAACGGGGTTTGGGCTGGTTCAAGGACTTCCTGGACCTATGTTTAGCTTTAGTGCTTATGCAGGAGGTATGGCAGCTAGAGGGCAAAGCACTCTTTATCAAATTCTAGGAGCCGCGGCAGGTGGTATAGGTATATTTCTTCCTGGACTGCTTCTTATATATTTCATCTATCCTATATGGGAAAATCTAAAGCAGATAAAAGGAATAAAAATGTCGCTAAAAGGAATAACAGCTGTTGCAGGAGGTTTGATTTCAGTAGCTGCAGTTATTTTAATGCAAAAGAGCGGATTTGCTTTTGATAATGTTATAATTATGCTTATAACTGTTTTATTATTATCTACCAAAAAAGTTCCTGCTCCACTTATAGTAGTGTTTACTCTTTTGGCAGGATTTTTAATTTAAGATTTAAAGGGAGACCTCTACTCATGAAGAAACTATATATTAATGGGAAAATTTATGTAGATAAAGAGCATTTTGAAGAATCAATGCTCATTTCTGATGGAATAATAGTAGCACTAGGTACAAATGAAGAGCTTATGAAGAATGAAGCAGATGAGATTGTTGACTTATTTGGAAAGACTATGCTACCGGGACTTAACGATAGTCATCTTCATCTTACTATGATGGGAGATTATATGAATATCTGTAATCTTACATCAGCGAAATCCATTGATGAAGTTGTTAGACTTGGGAAAAAATTTCTAGCTGAGCATCCAGATACAAAAGTGCTTATTGGCAAGGGCTGGAATCAGAATTCTTTTCAAGAAGGGGAAAGAAGGTTTATAAATAGGCATGATTTAGATAGAATATCTACTGATATTCCCATAGTTTTTGATAGGGTATGCATTCATGTTAGTGTAGGAAACACAAAGGCTTTAGAAATTTTAAATATAGATGAAACTACAAAAATAGAGGGTGGAGAAATTCAGCTAGGAGCTGATGGTAAGCCAAATGGAATTTTTAATGAAGGGGCAGTTAAATTAATTCAGTCTGTAATTCCACAGAAGTCTTCTGAGGATATTTCAAGAGATTTTATAAGGGCAATGGATTATGCGGTAAGCGTTGGACTTACTTCAGTACAGTCATGCGATGTAATGTCAAAGGATTTTGAGGAAGTATTTAATGCGATTAATAATATAGTTAAGGATGATAAGCTAAAACTTAGATATTCTCATCAATTTAACTTTCAATATATAGATGACTTTAAAGCTTATTTAAGAAGTGAGCATTTATATGGAGTTTATGATGAAAAAATGTATTCTAAAGGAGCACTTAAGCTTTTTAAAGATGGCTCGCTAGGAGCACGAACTGCGCTTATGAGCACGGGATATAATGATGCTCCCCATGAAACTGGAGTAGATGCACTAGACGATGATAAGCTTTATGAACTATGCAAGCTAGCTCATGAAAACAACATCAGAGTACTTATTCACGCTATAGGAGACAAAGCAATTCAAAGCGTCATAGATGTATATGAAAAGCTCATAGATGACAAAAATAACATCTTAAGACATGGAATAGTACACAACCAAATAACTACAAAGGCTCAGCTTGAAAAAATAGCTGAGCTTGGACTTACTGTAATGTATCAGCCTATATTTCTACTATCGGATATAGCTATAATTAACGATAGAGTAGGAGATGAGCTAGAAAAAACCTCATATGCTTTTAATAGCCTGTATCAGATGGGAGCACCTGTGAGCTTAAGCACTGATGCCCCAGTAGAAGACTGCAATCCATTTGAAAATATCTATGTGGCAGTTAACAGAATGCGTTTTGATTTTACTCCAAAAGGAGGATATTTCAAAGAGGAATGCATGTCTGTTAGTGATGCTATAGATGCCTACACCATAAAAAGTGCTTACCTAGAAGGCCAGGAAGACTTTAAAGGCAGACTGAAACCAGGATTTGTAGCTGATATGGTGATACTAGACAGGGATATATTTACCATAGATAAAACGGAAATTAAAGATATAAAGGTAGTTGAAACTATTGTAGGTGGAAATACCGTTTATAAATCGTAATTCCATTTATTGGATATATAAAGTATATTAAATTATAGGGGTAACTAAATGGATGAAAGTTTGCTAATGGCATTAATTCAAACAATAAAAGCTAATAAAGAACTTATGAGAGTTTTAGATATTTTAGATGAAAATCAGTTTCAGGAATATTATATAGGTGCAGGAGCTATAGTCCAAAATATATGGAATAAAGCTACGGAAAAGCCTATAAATTATGGGGTAACTGATATAGATATCATTTATTTTGACTCAAAAGATTTAAGTGAGAAAGCTGAAGAGCTTAAAGCAAGTAGCATTATTGAGTTATTTGAATATGAAACTTTAAAGCTAGACATAAAAAATGAAGCAAGAGTACATCTTTGGTATAAGAATAAGTTTGGTTATGATATACCACCATATAGCTCCCTTGAAGAAGCCATTGATTCATGGCCAACTACTGCTACGGCAATAGGAGTAAGAAGAAATAGCAATGCTTGGATAATATATGCACCTTTTGGTGTAAATGATATTTTTGATTTAAGATTAGTCCCTAACAACAGATTGATAACTAAAGAAATTTATGAGAATAAAGTAAATAAATGGAAGAAAGAATGGCCTGAGTTAAAATCTGAGGCGTGGAATGATAATAAAGTGCCTATTAAATACCCAGAGCCATTATCTATAATGATAAAATAGATTACATATAGCGAGTACGCATGAGCCAAGGAGGAGAAAAGCATGGACACGAAGTATAAAGATTTAAGGCTTAAAGAATACAATGAATTTATATCAGTAGTTGAAAGGCTTGGATTTATGACTCTATCAAACAACTGCATAGGATTTCCAAATCTTGAAAGTATGACAGAAGAGGACCAGTGGCATACAGAGCTGCCTTTTGATCCTTGGCGATGGAGAGTGAATATAGAAAAAGATAAGAAGGCTGCGTACGGGAAGTTATTTGATAAAAAACCAGGATATATATCTTTAGAATGGTATCCCAAATTTTTTGCAGCTAGAAGAAAAAGAAGAAGCTTTATGGATATGTATGAAGATGGACTTATGAGTATTTATGCCAAGCAAATTTATGAATTGTTTAATGAAGACAGCATATTGGCAGTTCATGAAATAAAGGCTATGGCTGGCTTTACTAAAGAATTAAATTCAAAGTATGAGTCTGCAATGATTGAATTGCAGATGGGGATGTTTATAACGGTTAATGGAACTAAGCAAAAAATAAGTGCAAAGGGAGAGCCGTACGGATGGCCATCAACTGCATATTCTAAAGTTGAAACATGGGCAAAAGAAATAGTAATCCTATCTGATAATATAAATCCTGAGGAAGCTAAAAAAGAAATTTTACTAAGAATTGAAGAAATAGTTCCTGATGTACAGCCCAAGAAAGTAAATCGATTCTTAGGGATTTAAGACTAGGAGAAGTATATTGCTATGAATAAAATATATGAAACTGAGAATCTGTTTTTAAAGGAGCTTGATAAATCATCAGCTAGACAAGTATTGGATTACTATATGAGAAACAAAGCTTTTCTTGAAGAGTGGGAAATAATTAGAAATGAAGAATTTTATACTTTAGATTATCAAGAAAAAATGCTGGAAGAAGAGGCAAGATACATAGAAAACAAAAATCTTGTGAAGCTATGGTTATTTAAAAAAGATGAAGAAGAAAAAGTTATAGGGTCAATTGCTTTTAATAATATAGTAAGGGGTGCATTTTTGTCTTGCCATTTAGGGTATAAGCTAGATGAAAATGAAATAAATAAAGGGTACATGACGCAGGCTCTTAATAAAGGAATTGATATAGTATTTAATGAACTTGGACTCCATAGAATAGAAGCTAATATAATGCCTAAAAATAAGAGGTCGCTTAGAGTAGTAGAAAAACTAGGTTTTTACAACGAAGGAATAGCATATAAGTACCTTAAAATAAACAACAGATGGGAAGACCATATACATATGGTACTAAGAAATGAAAAAATGGAGTTTGAGGATAGATGAAGATAAAATTAATTCAACCAGCAATGATTCAAAGACCTATGGATACTAAGCTTAAAACTAGAATGGCTCCTTCTCTAGCTTTGCTTACTCTTGCGAATCTAACTCCTAAAGAGCATGAAGTAATTATTGAAAATGAAAATGTAGAAAGTATAAATTTTGATGAGAAAGTTGATTTAGTAGCTATAACTGTAACTGTGGATGTTATGAATAGGGCTATAGAGATAGCAAAAGAATTTAGAAAGCGTAGCGTGAAGGTGGTTGCAGGAGGAATACATATCACAGCAGACCCAAAAGGCGCATATGGATATTTTGATGCAATTTGTGTAGGAATGGCTGAAAGAATATGGCAGAGGATTTTATTTGACGCTCAAAACGATTCATTAAATAAAATATATAATGATATGCTGAGCATCAGTGGACAAGAGATTGTATCTCCTGATTACGATATTATTGATAACAGTAAGTATTTATATACGAATATAATAAGTACAAGCAGAGGTTGCCCATTTGAATGTGATTTTTGCTATAATAGTTCTCAAAGTGTACATAAGGCTTATATTAATAGACCAATCGAGGATGTTATAAGAGAAATTAAGACTCTTAGGACAAGTCATATAATGTTTATAGATGATAATTTCATAGGAAATCCATCTTGGACAAAGAAATTTTTAGCACAAATAAAACCACTGGGCCTCAAATATAATGCAGCAGTTACCTCTAATATAGTAGATATGCCAGATATTTTAGATGACCTAAAGGAATCAGGATGTCAGAGCTTATTCATAGGGTTTGAAAGCATAAATGACAAGGCTATAGATAGTGTGAATAAAGTGCAAAATAGTGTAGGTAAATATGAAAGATTGGTTGAGGAGCTTCACAAAAGAGGAATAATGATAAATGCTAGTTTTGTTTTTGGGCTGGATGAAGATGATAGCTCAGTATTTGAAAAGACATTGGATTGGATAGTCAAAAATAAAATAGAAACAGTTACTTCGCATATTCTGACTCCGTATCCAGGAACTAGGCTTTATGAAAATTTGCATAAGCATGGTAGAATAACAGATTTTGATCTTTCAAAATATAATACAGCAAATGTAGTATATAGACCTAAGAATATGACACAAGAGGAATTATATGATGGATATCTTTGGATTTATAAAGAAGTATATTCATTTAAAAATATAATTAAAAGATTGCCTAACTCAAAAAAACAGTGGATCCCGTATCTAGCTTTTAATCTACTGTACAGAAGGTTTGGAAAGCTAACAGAAAAAATTTGTGAAATTATTTCGTTTAGAAGAGTAGGGAGCATAACGAGATGGTTTTCATATAATATAAAATAGGAGGTCAAGAATGATTAATTATTTTGTTATACTTATGCTACTGATTTTACTTGCAAAGCAGATTACATTTATTAGAAAGATTCAAATAAGGACCAAAAAGAGCACGTTTGAAATTGGTGTTTTTTCTGTAGCTTTACTAGCTTTAGCAGTACTTACAATATTTTTTGCCAAGGGCTATATGCATTACTTAATAGCTCTTACAGCGGCTTCTTTTTTGCTTATAAATTGGATGAAGCAAGGACTAGCAAGCTCTGGACTGCTGATAGTTTCTAGAGGAAAAGAAGAATATACATGGCGAGAAATATCAAGTGCAAAAATAAAAACTAGCGATAAAATAAATATAGATTTTTTTAATACTTCTGGTAGAAGAATAGCTTCTCATAGCTATGACATGAAACATTATAAAGACTTGATGAAGCTATTGCGATACAACAAGGTCAAGGTAGATGTGATAAAATCGGTTTAAATATCAGGCGAGTCTAGAGTAACTTTAAAAATAGTAAACTATAAAATTAACTAATCTTATTTTAAAGCAGGAGCTGGTGACATGATGAACTATAAAGAAATTAACCCCATAGATTTAAATGAGAGCACGTTTCGCCTTATAGGCCATGACGCGTGAAAGCTTTATAGATGTAGATATGAGAAAAAAACACTATCCTGAAGAAGATTATCATACTATATATATAGCTGAGATAGAAAAAATACTATTAAAAGAATTATAATTGAAATGAAATAAACAATGAAATGCTACTTTCTAGAAAAACTAAGAGAGTAGCATTTTTATTTAGAAATATAAAATTTTTATTTTCTCTATTTAATGAGAAAAACTATAATCTTAACTTCTTGGTTTCATTAGAGGGAAAAATACACATTCTCTAATTGGTCTATCCATCATTACAGAAAACAATCTTTCAGAAACTCCAAATCCAAAAGCAGGTGGCATACCGTATCTTAGTGCTTCTATAAATGTTTCATCATGCTCATGAGCTTCCGTATCACCAGCTTCACTCATTTCGCGTTGTTCTTTAAATCTTTCTTCCAAGTCTAAAGGATTATTAAGTTCTGTATAACCATTTCCCATTTCTGAACCAGCCAAAATTATTTGCATTTGAGCAACTTTTCTTGGATCATCATCTAGACGTTTAGGAAGTGGATTTAATTGAACTGGTTGTCCTACCAAAAATCCAGGGCCTGCTAAATCTTTTCTTACAGCCTTCCACAGTACGTCAACTAATCTCCAATATCCTATATTTTCATCAAATTCAATTCCAATTTCTTTAAGCTTATATATGATATCTTTTTCAGTTGCTTTAAAGATATTAATTCCCATTTTTTCTTCGATTATTGTTTCAAAATCATATATTTTCCATTCTGAATCCATATCAATTTCAAATCCACGGCTAGTGAATTTTGAACTTCCCATAACTGCTTTTGTAACTTTTCTATACATTTCTTTACAGAAATCTATACCCATTTTAAAATCAGCATAGGCCCAATAAAATTCCATTTGAGTATAGTCTTGTAAATGTTCATTACTCATACCTTCATTTCTAAATTGCCTACCTATTTCAAAAGTTCTATCGTAACCAGCTACTAAAAGTTTCTTTTGCCATAGTTCGCCCATTGAAATTCTTAAGAACACATCTATATCAAGAGCATTATGGTGAGTAGCAAATGGAGTAGCTGCGGCACCCCCTGAAGATGATTCTAGGATAGGAGTTTCAACTTCTAAGAAACCATTTTCAATTAAGTAGTAACGAATAGTACTCCAGAATAATTGTTTTTTATAAAATAGTTCTTTTACTTCTCGGTTTGTTATAATGTCTAAGTATCTTTTCCTTAATTTCGTATCTTCATCAGAAATACCATGAAATTTTTCAGGAAGAGGCTTTAATGCTTTAGTTAAATGAGTATAAGATTTTGCTCTTACACTTATTTCTCCTGTATTAGTTTTGAAAATAGTGCCATTAATACCTACAATATCTCCTATATCACATATATCATAAAGATTGTAGTCTAGGTCTGTCATAATATCTTGTTTTAAATATACTTGAATTTGGCCATCATTATCTTGAATATGCATAAAGCCAGCTTTACCTTTACCCCTTTTTGTCATTATTCTTCCTGCTATAGCAACTTCAATGTTTTTTTCTTCTAATTCTTCTTTAGATACCATTTCATAATCTTCTTTTATCTCTCTTGAATAATGGGTTATATTGAATTTTCCTCCAAATGGATCTATACCTAGTTTTTTTAATTCTTCAACTTTGTTTAATCTAATTTGTTCTTGTTCAGTAATTTTTCTTGATTCTTGTAGTTCATTTTCATTTTGGTTCATTTTTTATCGCTCCTTATTTAATTATATTAAAAAAGCTCCTTACTTAAACGTAAGGAGCGTAAATACGCGGTACCATCCTAATTTATAACTTTTAAACGAGATAACGGTCGTCAAACGGCTAGTTAAAGCAACTTATGAGTCTTTATCCATATCGGTATTTTGTCAGTTCTCAGCAAATCTGACTCTCTGTAAAAATACTTTTGATATTTCATTTCTCAATCATAGTTATTAATAATGATTTTAGCATAATAAAAACTAAATCGTAAATTGCAATAATAAGTTGAACTAGTTCTCCATACCTGTAATAACTATTGATAAAATAATTCTCTAATTTGATCCTCAAATGCTTGATCTGGCGTAAGATAGTTTAGTATCTTTCTTGGAAG
>Ga0228535_1000375_pt1 | contig 132458 bp, 119 predicted proteins | sample SJ1metagenome_FD_168457 | JGI IMG/M metagenome (GOLD analysis project Ga0228535, IMG submission 168457) | Enriched culture of PCE-dechlorinating microbial communities from Ithaca, New York, USA - SJ1 | ecosystem: Engineered > Modeled > Simulated communities (microbial... > Unclassified...
CTGTTCTCATAATGATAATTTTAAATTATACTTTGTGTCTTAGAACACGTTAATTACAAGTAGAACAGTTACGGCCCCGATTTTTATCGGGCGGCGTATAAAATTCAAACTTTTTTATATAAGTTTGTATCATAATAATTTAAAAAATGGCATATATTGATTACTACAATATTTTGGGTGTAAGTAAAAATGCGTCGGCCGATGACATTAAAAAAGCCTACCGGCAAAAGGCGCGTAAGCTGCATCCGGATTTGAATCCAAACGATAAGGAGGCGCATAGGAAATTTCAGCAACTCAACGAAGCGAACGAAGTGTTGAGCGACCCTGAAAAACGGGCAAAATACGATAAATACGGAGAAAACTGGAAACACGGCGAGGAATACGAAAAAGCGCAGCAGCAATATCAACAGCAACAGCATCAATGGGGTGGACAACAGGGGGAGCAAACTTTCTACACCGAAGGTGATTTTTCGGATACCGATTTTTCTGAGTTTTTTCATTCGATGTTTGGCGGTGGTTTTACACAAAGGGGAACCAGGCGTACGAATAGAAAGTACAAGGGGGGAGACTATCAGGCAGAGTTGCGGTTATCGCTCCGCCAAGCCATGTATACCCATCAGCAAACGCTTAACCTTGACGGGAAAAATATACGTATAACTATTCCTGCAGGGGTTACAGATGGACAAAAGATAAAGCTTGCCGGATACGGCCAGCCGGGAGTAAACGGCGGGCCTAACGGAGATTTATACATTACGTTCGTTATTGAAGACGACCCGGAATTCAAGCGGCTTGGCAACGATCTATACACGTCGGTTCATGTTGGGTTATACACGGCCGTTCTCGGTGGAGAAATGACCGTAAATACGCTTGACGGACAGGTGAAAATGAAAGTAAAGCCTGGCACACAGCCTGAAGCGAAGGTTCGCTTGAAAGGCAAAGGTTTTCCGGTATATAAAAAAGATGATCAGTTCGGCGACCTTATCGTGACAATGAAAGTAGAGGTACCCAAAAACCTCTCGTCAAAAGAGCAGGAGTTGTTTGTCGAATTATCTAAACTGAACCAACGATGAACGAAAAAAGAATTTTATACAGCGAATGCATCCGTATTTATGAAGTAGAAGGATCGTTTCTCGATTCACTGGGCGAACTGGGGTTAATTCGCTTGTTGGATTCCGGTGACTCCCGGTTTGTGGAATACGACGAGTTGGAAGAACTGGAACAATTTGTCCGCTGGCACAATGAGATGGATATTAACGCGGAAGGTATTGAGGCGCTGTATTATATGCTTGTACGGGTGAAATTGCTTCAAGATGAAATAGATAGTTTGCGGAACGAATTGCAGTTTTACCGTTCGATGTAATTGAAATAATATCAAAAAAAGGAGCCACCGTCAGGCATAAGTTTATGAAGAATGCCGTTTTTTCTGTTATTTTCTGGTTTATAGCTGTTGGTTGTACGATGGCCCAGAATCTCAATGCCACTGTCTCTGTCAACAGTTCCCGGATACAGGGTAACCGGCAGTTGTTTAATACACTCGAAGAGCAGTTGAGGATATTTATAAACGATGGAAAATGGACGGATACGCATCCTCCGGCACATGGAAAGATTGATTGTTCGTTTATCCTCGTCGTCAATGAGATGTCATCTCCTTCGTCGTTTAAGGGAGAGTTGCAGGTTCAGGCACGAAGGCCTGTTCCCGGTGCATCATACAAGACGCCGTTACTGAATTATCGTGAGCCTTCCTTTTTGTTCGATTACATGGAATATCAGTCGTTGGAGTTCAATCCCGACAATATTCCCAACAACCTGGTTGCCACCATCGCCTTTTATGTCTACCTTATTCTCGGACTCGATTATGATTCGACGTCGCCTCTGGGAGGCACGGATTGTTTCCGCCAGATGCAAATTATCGCCAGCAACGTTCAATCCAACAACTGGAGCGGATGGGAAGCATTTGGAAGTGAACGGAGCAAGTATGCCATTGCTGTTGCTTTCAACGAACCCGTATTTGAAGATTACCGGCGGATGTGGTATGATTACCACCGGGCAGGATTGGATGAAATGGCGGCAAACCGTGAAAAAGGTCGTCAAAAAGTTGTAACTTCGCTGCCCGTAATCTCTTCGATATATGACCGCCGTTCCAACTCTGTTTTGGTAACGCTTTTTGGCAATGCCAAACTGGACGAGCTGGTAAATGTCGTTACTGACATGCCGGTGCATGAAAAGCGAGCGGCGTATGAAACGCTCCGGAATATTTATCCGACGCAGACAGCCGCTTTGGAAAGATTACAACGAACAAACCGCTAGGAAATTTATGCTGAAATCGCTTGCAATACAACATTATGCGCTGATAGATTCGCTTCATATCGATTTTGATAAGGGCTTTTCGGTTATTACCGGAGAAACCGGAGCTGGAAAATCCATTATACTGGGTGCGCTTTCGCTGATTTTGGGACAACGTGCTGATAATCGTTATATCAAGCAAAACGAGCAGAAATGTACCATCGAAGGCATTTTTGATTTTTCAAGGTATGATTTGCAAGATTTTTTTGAAGAGCGGGATTGGGAATATAATCCCGATGAATGTATCCTGCGCCGCGAAATTTGGACGAACGGAAAGTCGCGGGCTTTTGTTAACGATTCTCCTGTTTACCTGAATGACCTGAAAGACTTAGGTGATAGGTTGATAGATATTCATTCGCAGCATCAGAACCTGTCGTTAAACGACAACTTTTTTCAGTTAAACGTGTTGGATATTCTTGCCCGTACAAAAGCGGAGAAGGAGGCATACCAAAAAGTATTCAAGGAATATCAGGCGAGCCGGAAACTGTTGCTCGAACTGCAGAAGCAATCGCAAAAAAACAAGGAAGAGGAAAATTATTTTCAATTCCAGTTCGATGCATTGGCTGGTGCAAAACTACAGGCAGGAGAACAGGGCGAACTGGAAGCCGAGCTGGAAACCATAACGCATGCCGAGGAAATTAAAGCTTCGCTTTTTGCGGTAGTAGATGCACTTTCGGGTGAAGGTGGTGCTGTTGAACAAAAATTAAAATCGGTAACCGACGCGTTGAAAAGTATTCAGCATGTTTTTCCGAAAGCTGCCGAATTGGAGCAACGGGTGGAGTCGGCCTATATTGATTTAAAAGAGGTCCGGATTGAAGCCGGGAAGCATTTCGAAGAAACGGATTTCAATGCCGAGCGGCAACAACAGGTGGAGGAGCGGTTAAGTGTGATTTACGATTTACAGAAGAGGCATTCGGTAAAATCGGTTGAGGAACTGCAGGAGATACAGAAACAGTTGGATGAAAAGTTGCAAAACATCCTGTCGCTGGACGAACAAATAGAACAACTCGAAAAAGAGGTGTCTGAAAAACAACGGCTGTTGTTGCAAAAAGCAGAAGTGCTGAGTGAAAGGAGAAAATCGGCTACGCAGCCGGTAGAAAAGCAACTCACGGAAATGCTTGTTTATCTGGGAATGCCTAACGCGAGGTTCATATGCGATATTACCACCAAAAACAATCCCGATTCTAACGGCAAAGATGCTGTGAGCTTTCTGTTTTCGGCCAATAAAAACACACCGTTGCTGCCCGTTTCCCAGATTGCATCCGGCGGAGAAATCTCTCGACTGATGCTTTGCCTGAAATCGATGATCGCCGGGGCAACGACACTGCCGACGGTTATTTTCGATGAAATCGACACGGGAACTTCGGGTGAGATAGCCGATAAAATGGGTGCGATCATGCGCGAGATGGCACACGATATGCAAGTAATCGCCATCACCCATTTGCCGCAAATAGCAGCCAAAGGAACAAAACATTACAACGTTTACAAAGAGGACAGTGCTGAGACTACGGCAACCTATGTGCGTTTATTGCTGAAAAACGAAAGGGTTACGGAAATCGCCCGGATGCTTAGCGGTGCGGAAGTTACTGTTCAGGCTGTTGAAAATGCCAAGGTGATGCTGGAGGCCTGAAGCTCATGTTGAAACTTTAAAGACGTAACACATAACTCATAAAAAATGAAAGAGAAAGAGATGATTTTTGGCATCCGTGCCGTGATTGAAGCGGCAGAAGCCGGAAAAGATATCGACAAAGTGCTTGTTAAACGTGAATTGTCGGGTGAACTTTTCAAAGAACTGCAGGAGGTGCTACGCCGGTGCGAAATCCCCATGCAGAAAGTCCCGCTGGAGCGGATCGACAGGATAACCCGTAAAAATCATCAGGGGGTTATTGCCTTTACCTCGGCAGTTACGTACCAGAAACTAGACCAGATTGTTCCGTTTCTTTATGAGCAAGGGAAAAACCCGCTTATTGTTGTACTTGATGGAATTACCGATGTGCGTAACTTTGGCGCTATTGCCCGCACATGCGAAGTTGCGGGTGTAGATGCCATAGTGATTCCGGCGCGCGGAAGCGTATCGGTAAATGCCGATGCCATTAAAACGTCGGCCGGAGCATTACACATCATTCCGGTATGCCGGGAAAACAGCCTGAAAGACGCTGTTGTGTTTCTGAAAAACAGTGGCATAAGAGTAGTGGCCGCCACTGAGAAAGCGGCAAAAAACTATACCGTAGCAGATATGTCGGTCCCTGTAGCCATTTTAATGGGTTCGGAAGACGAAGGCGTTTCGCCCGAAATTCTGCGTGTGTGTGATGAATTGGTTAAGGTTCCGCAGTTCGGCAGCATTCAATCACTGAACGTTTCTGTGGCGGCGGGCGTGATGATTTATGAGGTGGTAAGACAAAGATCAATAGACTATTAACTAATAATATAACCCATATTTCAACATTATAACCGGATGAATTAAAGTGGAAGGAAAGCAATATTAAGTAAACTAAATTTTATGAAAAAAGTAATTTCAACAAAACATGCTCCTGCGGCAATAGGCCCTTACAGCCAAGCAATCGAAGCAAAGGGAATGATTTTTATTTCCGGACAAACCCCTATTGATCCGTTAACAGGAGAGCTGGTCACTGGAGGAGTGAAAGAGCAAGCGGTGCAATGTTTCAAAAATATCCGGGCTATTTTGGATGAAGCCGGACTTACAACGGAAAACATCGTAAAAACTACCGTCTTCCTGGGAGACATGGCTTACTTTGCCGAGATGAACGAGGTGTACGCTTCGCAGTTCGACGGGGATTTTCCTGCCCGTTCGGCCATAGCTGCCAAAGGCTTGCCTAAAAGCTGCATGGTGGAAATTGAAGCAATTGCCGTACGATGAGGACGCTGGGAAATGTGATCTGGATTGTTTTCGGAGGCATATTTATTGCCATCGAATACGTTATTGCCAGTATTGGCCTGATGGTTACAATAATCGGTATTCCCTTCGGCCTGCAATCGCTGAAACTGGCGGAGATGGCATTGTTGCCTTTCGATAAAAAAGCAGTACAAAATCGCACAACTTCGGGGTGCCTGGCACTTGTTATGAATATTATCTGGTTCTTTATCGGTGGGTTGCCCATTGTGCTCACACACCTGTTTTTCGGTGTTTTGTTTTACATCACCATTATCGGTATTCCTTTCGGAAACCAGCATTTCAAATTAATGAAATTAGCTTTTTCACCGTTTGGCAAAGTGATTCTGAACCGATAATTACTCAAAGACTGTCGGCAGATCCTCTTCTTCAATTTCTTCCGGTGGATCTTTTTTTACCACGAAAGCGCTTATTTCCCAAAGCATGTAAAGCGGTATGGTGACTATAATAAGTGAAAACGGGTCGCCAGACGGGGTAATTATGGCTGCCAGCACCATAGAACCTACCACTGCATGTTTGCGGTACTTGCGGAAGAAAGACCGGTAGATGAGTCCCAAGCTGGATAAAAGCCAGAAAACAAGCGGCAACTCAAACACGACACCCATAATGAGGATGAGGGTGTAAAAATTGTTCATGTAGGAATCCAGCGAGATGGTGTTTTTAATGGCATCGCTCAATTCAAAAGTGATGAGGAACCTGAAGATCAATGGAAAAACCATAAAATAGCCAACCAGACAGCCGATCACGAACATCACTCCTCCGAATCCAAAGGCCATTTTTACCCCTTTGGTCTCGTTTTCGTAAAGAGCCGGGCTGATAAAGCGCCAGAGTTCAAACAAAATATAGGGGATGGTCAACAGGACAGCAAATGCCAGAGAAGTGGAAATATAGGTCATAAACTGCGTGGTCATGTTGATGTTCAACATTTCAACATTAAACGAGTCGGCCGAAAAATCGGGAAGGAAAGGGATGTATTTGCTGGCGCTCTCCAGGAAACGATAGGTGATAAAATCGGAAGAACTGGGTGCAAGAATTATTGAGTCGAAAATACGAGGAATAAGGATGAATCCAGCAATGGCCAAAATAAGCACTGCGCCGATAATTCGTATCAACGTCCAGCGGAATTCCTCGAGATGGTCCCAAAAGGACATTTCTTTCTCTTTCATGCAACCAACAGATTATAGAATTTAATCTCGGAAAAAATCCACAAAAACGTGGATTAATCCCGAGAACAGACGATTTTTACAATAACTGGAAAATTAGGTTACTGATTGCTTGTGGACGATGTTTTTTTGTCGGCCGGATCGGCTTTGATATCCTCTTCAATATCGTTCAGTCCTTTTTTGAAGCTGTTGATGCCTTTTCCCAACCCTTTCATAAATTCAGGGATTTTCTTTCCACCGAAAAGAATTAAGACAACCAAGATAATAATGGGAATTTCCCATCCGTTTAAATTAAAAAGCAGTGGATTCATAGGTCTTATTGTTAGTTTGATAATTTGTTTGCAAACACTATATTTTCACAAAAGTAGAATTAATTATTAAGTTTAGCAATAATATTAAGATAAAGTTTCGTAAAAAGAGCCGTGAAATGATTTGATGAGGTGGCTACTTTTTAGCGAGGTGTTGAAGTCCTGTTTCTACACAGAATTGATCGGCTTTTCCGGTTTAAAGTGTTAACATTCGAAAAATGTATACCAGCACTGCATTTTTGTTTTAAATTTGCATCGCCAAGTTTAGAACGATTATAATTAATGAATAGAACACATCTGCTTCTCATCTTTTTTCTGTTTGTTGTGATGAGAATTTTTTCTGTCAATCCTCCTGCTTCTGAAGTCAGGGCCGTCTGGTTGACAACAAATTACGGACTTGACTGGCCAAGGAACAGGATCAGTCAGGAAGTGCAAAAAAGAGAGCTGATCGCTATTCTTGATAATCTGCAAAAACACAATTTCAATACCGTAATATTTCAGGTTCGGGCAAGAGGAGAAATGTTCTATGATTCAAAAATTGAGCCGCTGGCATCGGTAATTGTTCCATCCGGATATGGGAAGCCCAAATTTGATCCGCTGGCTTTTGTCATTGAGGAGTGTCATAAGCGCGGTATGGAACTGCACGCCTGGATGGTAACCTATCCGTTGGGTTTAGACAAGCATGTGAGAAGTTTGGGTGCAAGATCGGTTACAAAAAAAAATCCATCCATAACCCGGAAATACCGTGGCGAATGGTTTCTTGATCCGGGTAATCCAAAAACCGACGACTATCTCTTGTCCATCGTAAAGGAGATCGTTTCAAATTATGATATTGACGGGATTCATTTTGATTATATCCGGTATCCGGACAACACGGGTAAGTTTCCTGATGCTGGGATGTATAGGCTTTACGGTAACGGGAAAACGTTACACCAATGGCGTAGAGATAACATTACCCGGTTTGTGACCAAGGCTTACGACTGGGTGAAAAGTCAAAAAAAATGGGTACAGGTCAGCAGTGCCCCTCTTGGGCGGTACAGGGCGTTGGGGAATACAGGGGCTGGATGGACTGCTTTGGAAACTGTTTTTCAGGACGCCGCCATGTGGTTGAAGATTGGTAAGCATGATGCCCTTTATCCCATGATGTATTATAAGGACCATCTTTTTTATCCGTTTGTGGACGATTGGCTGGAAAACGGGAACAAGCGCATTATCGTTCCGGGATTGGGAACCTATCAGATGATTGAGCTGGGCTGGAGCCGGCAGGATATCGAGAACCAGATGGATTACACAAGGAAGAACGAGTCGGCCGGACAGGCATACTTCAGAACAGATAATGTGTTGTCGAACACAAAAGGGATCTTGAATACCCTGGAGCACTATTACCGTTATCCGGCAAAACTGCCGGCAATGACCTGGCTTTCGGATGAAATCCCTGGAGCACCGTACGACTTAACTGCTGAAAATATAAACGGAAAACTTTTGCTTAGCTGGAAAACCGATGATGCCGCGGACCGAGTCACTTATAATGTTTACAGGAGTGAATCGGAGGATTTAGATGTACACAAAGCCGAAAATATCCTCGCCACGGGATTGAGAGAACCTTTTTTTGAGTATGCAGCATCCATTGATGAAAAGGGTTATTATTATTATGTAACGGTTTCAGATTCATATCATAACGAGAGTGAAGTCTGTTATCCGGCATTTTTTGTTCATTCCGAAACGGTGAAATGAATTTAAATGTGTATCTTTAAAAAAATATCAAAAAAATAACTTCAAGCGATTGAAAAAAGAAATATTTTTGTACTATGGATAGCAGCCAGAAATTGAGAAAACAGGTGAAAGATGAGTTCATGCAGTATCTGTCTGATCGTAAGCACCGTAAAACTCCGGAGAGATTTGCCATACTCGATCATATTTACAACACAAAAGGACATTTCGACATGGATTCGTTATATAAATCCATGGTAGATGTGAATTTTCGTGTCAGCCGTGCCACACTCTATAATACCATTGAATTGCTGCTCGATTGTGGACTGGTGGTGAAACATCAGTTCGGAGGAAATATTTCGAAGTACGAACGTGCTTACGGCAACGAAAATCACGATCACATTATCTGCACCAGCTGTGGTGAAGTTTGGGAATCCAAAAACGGCAACCTGTTTACTGCGGCACAGCAACGAAAAATTAAAAAATTTACCGTAAGTTACTACAGTATGTATATTTACGGGATTTGCAGTAAGTGCAGTCACGCCAAGAAAATAGCTTTGAGAAAACTGAATAAAGAAACTAAATAATAAAGATATTCAGACTTGTAGACTAAAAGATATTTAGAATAAGAATTGCGCATAATTTCAGGAAGTTAATTATACGGCAGAAAGCAATGGATTTCGTTACACAATGTCCTGTCTTATCAATTCCCTTAAATATTGCAGAAGGTTCTTCGAAGTACAGGACCAAAGATTTTTCGAGTTTTTGGAAATGGCGATTGGCTTTTCTTATGAGCTTGAAGCGGCAATTATTATTGCTCGAAATCTGGAATATATTGATACTGAATTGATGCATGAGAGTGTCGATAAACTTGTGAAATTACAAATAATGATTCTCTCGTTCAAAAAATAATCTAAAGTAAAGTCTATTGTCTATAAGTTTTGAGTCTTATAATCTAAAGAATAATATGAAAGTTGATGTAATTTTAGGCCTTCAATGGGGCGATGAAGGAAAAGGAAAAGTTGTAGATGTATTAACGCCCAATTACGATATTGTGGCTCGTTTTCAGGGCGGGCCAAATGCCGGTCATACGTTGGAGTTTGAAAATCAGAAATATGTACTGAGATCGATTCCCTCGGGAATTTTTCAACCCGGGAAAATCAACATTATCGGAAATGGGGTTGTGCTGGACCCGGCTCTGTTCAAGGCTGAAGTAGAAGCGTTGGAAGCATCGGGGCATGCGTTGACCGAACGGCTGTATGTTTCCAAGAAAGCTCATTTAATTCTGCCTACCCATCGGTTGTTAGACGAGGCTATGGAACAGGCTAAAGGAGATTCAAAAATAGGGACGACCGGCAAGGGAATCGGGCCGACATACACCGATAAAATAAGTCGGAACGGCTTGAGGGTAGGAGATTTATTCAATAATTTCGAAGAGAAATACAAAAAAGCTACGGCAAGACACATAGAGATGCTGGCGCAATACGATTTTGAGTACGACTTGGAAAAGATTGAAACCGAATGGTTTGCCGGAGTTGAGAAATTGAAATCATTCCAGGTTATCGATTCGGAACATTTTATCAACAAGTCACTCATATCGGGAAAGGGAGTGCTTGCTGAAGGTGCGCAAGGATCTATGCTTGATATTGATTTTGGTTCCTATCCGTTTGTTACTTCATCCAACACTATTTGCGCCGGCGCCTGTACCGGATTGGGTGTGGCTCCGCGAAAAATTGGCGAAGTGTTCGGGATTTTTAAGGCATACTGCACCCGGGTGGGAAGTGGCCCTTTCCCTACAGAACTGTTCGATAAAGACGGACAGCAGATGCGTGATCTAGGTCGCGAATACGGTTCCGTTACCGGACGTCCACGTCGTTGCGGATGGATTGACCTGGTAGCACTCCGCTATGCGATAATGCTCAATGGGGTGACCAAGCTGGTGATGATGAAAAGTGATGTGCTGGATACTTTCGAAACCATCAAGGTGTGCGTGGCTTACAACATCAACGGACAAGAAACCGAAGACTTGCCTTTCGACATTACAGGAAACATTGAACCTGTTTTCGTAGAACTGGCGGGTTGGAAGACCGATATGACGAACATGCAGTCGGAAGACGAGTTTCCCGAAGAATTTAACGCTTATCTTTCGTTTTTGGAAGAAGAGCTGGGTGTGCCTGTTGCTATTGTTTCTGTAGGGCCGAACAGAGCTCAGACAATCATCAGGGGATAAAAACATCCGATCTGGCTTACTTGGATGAGCCGTTACCTATTGCGTCGGGACAAACTATTTCTCAGATTACTACCGTAGCCCTGCAGACTGGGTTGTTGAAAATAAAGAAAGGAGATAAAGTTCTCGAAATCGGTGCCGGCAGCGGATACCAGGCAGCTATCCTGTGCGAATTGGGTTGCAGGGTGTACAGTATAGAAAGGCATAAAAAACTTTATTTGACAGCCAAAGAGAATTTGTCTGTGCTGGGATATAGGAATGCTGTTTTGGTACACGGCGATGGGTTTAACGGGTTGCCTCGATGGGCTCCTTTCAACGGGATATTAATTACCTGTGGGGCACCCAAGATTCCGGAAGAACTGCTGGGACAACTTGTGACAGGAGGAAGGATGGTAGTGCCGGTAGGAGAAAAATTGCGGGAGATGGTGGTGGTTGAAAAAACCGGTGAAACGGCCTACACGACTACCGGTGAAGGCTTCTTTCGGTTTGTACCCATGCTGAAAGGAACGGTGGAGTGAAAAACAAACAGGTCTAATTCGTAGAAAACATTTTATAGCTGTTTTACGTTTAACAAAAAAACTAAATAAAAAAAGAATCGCATGAGTGCAGTTTGGTTTCTATTAATTTTAATTGCTGTAGCTGGCTTTGGTGTACAAGCTATGCTCCAGAGCCGGTTTAAAAAATATTCAAGAATTCCCCTGAGAAACGGAATGACGGGTCGTGACGTGGCAGAAAAAATGCTTCACGACAACGGCATATACGATGTCCAGGTCATTTCGGTACGCGGTCAGCTTACCGATCACTATAACCCCACCAATAAAACCATCAACCTGAGCGAACCGGTTTACGGGAGCAACAGTATCGCTGCAGCTGCAGTGGCTGCTCATGAAACAGGTCACGCCTTGCAGCACGCCAAAGGGTATGCCCCTCTGAAAATGCGTTCGGCTTTGGTACCCGTTGTCAGCGCTTCTTCAAGGTGGGTTACGTGGATATTGTTGCTTGGAATTGTAACAGTATCTACCTTCCCGGCATTGTTGTGGATGGGGATCGGCTTGTTTGCCTTGACAACCCTGTTTAGTTTTGTGACGCTTCCCGTAGAAAAAAATGCGACCAACAGGGCATTAAGGTGGCTAAGCAGCGCCGGTGTTACCGATGTAAGCAACCACTCGCAGGCCACCGATGCTTTACGGTGGGCCGGGTATACTTATGTTGTGGCTGCATTAAGTTCGCTGGCAACTCTTCTGTATTACATCATGATTGCCATGAGCGGGAGCAGGAGATAAATTTTTAATTGACGGGGGCAAAATAATATTGGACGCGGTGCGGAGAACATTCTCGAATCGAATATAGATATTGACGAGCAGGCTATCAGTTTGTTACCGGAAAGTTGTAAAACGCTCACACTTAGGAAAGGCGAGTTTGCTTTACGTGAAGGAGAAACCTGCAGGCATACTTTTTTTATCGAAAGCGGATTGCTTAAGCAGTATACACTCGATAATAAAGGCAGGGAACACATTCTATTGTTTGCTCCCGAACATTGGTTTGTAACCAATATAGAGAGCGTTCACTTCAACCGTCCGTCTAACTATACTATCGCCCACGCTAAGCCTGAAGTCTTTTCTTAACATACATCAATGCACACTATAAAAAGAGCGGTTATCTTTGCATGGAGAATATTTTAAAAATCACAAAAAAGAAAAAATGAAAACAATTTATCATGCTGCAGGTAGCCGCGGCTTTGCCGATCACGGATGGCTCAAAAGTAATCATACATTCAGTTTTGCCAATTATTACAATCGCGACAGAATGCATTTTGGTGTTTTGCGGGTAATCAATGATGATTTCGTGGATAAGGGAAAAGGTTTCGGTACGCACCCGCACAACGATATGGAAATAATATCCTTGCCGCTCGAGGGTGAGCTCGAACATCGCGACAGTATGGGCAACGGAAGCATTATCCGTCAGGGAGACGTGCAGGTTATGTCGGCTGGAACAGGGATTACGCACAGTGAATTTAATGCCCGTCAGGATCAGCCGGTAGAATTCCTGCAAATCTGGGTGTTCCCGAGAGAGAAAGGCGTCAAGCCGCGTTACGATCAGGTCCGTATTGCCGATTTAGCCAAACCCAACGATTTTCAGCAAATTGTTTCTCCGAATCCGGACGGCGACGGTGTATGGATACATCAGGATGCATGGTTTCACCTCGCCAATTTTGACAAGGGGGTTACGAAAGAATATGACGTAAAGAAGAAAGGTAACGGAGTATATCTATTTGTGATTAGAGGCAAAGCCAAAGTTTCGACCCAAACGTTGAACGAGTGTGACGGTTATGGAATTTGGGATATCGGTAGTTTTACGCTTGAAGCTCTTGAGGATTCCGAGATTCTTTTGATGGAAGTCCCCATGGAATTACCTTGAAATTATGGATAAAGACGGCAACCAATTGCTGTCTTTATTTGTTTACCATGAAATTAACTGCACTGCGATGAAAACAATTTTAATAACAGGTGGATCAGGTTTAATAGGAAGAAAACTTTCACGGTTGCTTGTTGAAAAAGGATACAAAGTGATTTGGCTTAGCCGTGAGCGATATGTAAAAGCTGATATACCCCGGTACAGGTGGGACTATCGTCGAAACGAAATAGAGAAAGAGGCCGTGGAACTGGCCGATATTATTGTCCACCTGGCCGGATCGAATATCGGGGAGGACTCGTGGACAAGGCAGAAAAAACAGGATATCGTGGAGAGCCGTGTTCAAACCGCACAACTCTTGCTCGACACAATAAAATCTATGGATAAAAGGCCCGAAGCTTTTATCTCGGCTTCGGCAATCGGGTATTACGGATTGAAAATAACCAACAACCTGTACTCGGAGGAGGATCCTTCTACCGAAAACGATTTTCTGAGCCGGACCTGCCGTAAATGGGAGAATGCTGCTCTCCGTTTTCAGGAAGAGCTCAATATCCGGACAGTCGTGTTGCGTACAGGATTCGTGATTTCAAAAAACAGCGATGCCTTCAGGAAAATAGTTTTGCCCACCCGTTTTGGGCTGGGTGCGCCTATTGGGAGCGGCAGGCAATATTTGACGTGGGTACATATCGATGACCTTTGCCGTATGTATTTGAAAGCTATTGAAGATGTAGATATGAAAGGCGTGTACAATGCTGTTTCCCCGGAATTTATCAGTAATGCCGATTTCATGCATAGGTTGGCAAATGTGATGAAACGGCCTTTTTTTATGCCGCACGTACCCTCGTTTTTAATGCGTCTGATTATGGGAGAGGCTGCCGGTATGATTCTAGGGGGAAGCCGCATTTCATCCCGGAAAATTCAAGATGCCGGTTATGAATTTCAGTATGATACTTCGGAGAAAGCGATGAAAGCTTCGTTGAAAGCCATAAAGGAGAGGGAGAACAAAAAAAGAAAAAGAAATTAACCGGTGACAAAATATATCGTGCTTCTTCGGGGCGTAACACCCACCGGGAAAAACCGGGTACCGATGGCGCAACTTCGACAGTTGCTTGCTGAGAGTGGTTTCCAGAATGTACAAACGTGGATTCAAAGCGGAAACGTGATCCTCTATTCGGAACTTTCAGTAGAAGAAGTAGTGAAGAGAGTGAATAAAATCATCAAAGAGAGCATCGGTGCCGATTTGAAAATTATCGTGAAAACGCCTGCTGAGATTGAAACGGTAATTGCTGAAAATCCTTTCGGTAAAAGATACGATATTTCCCGGGTTTTCTTTACGCTTTTCAACGATACTCCCGATATTAATCTTGTTACAGCCCTGCAAGCACAGGATTTTGGCCCAGACGAATTCATTTTCACCCCACACGCCATTTATCTTTTCATTCCCGGCAGTGCTGCTAAAACCAAGCTCAATAACAACTTTTTCGAAAGAAAATTAAAAATTGACACCACGACCCGTAATTTTAATACGTTGTCGAAACTCATAGCTCTTAGCTCTAACCCCTAGGCCTCATAATGGAAATAACAAAAGCAGTATATTTCGATTCGCGCGAAGACTGGCGTCAATGGTTGTCGGAGAATTTTCGTAAAGAAAAGGAGATATGGCTTATCTATCCCAATAAATCGACAAGGAAACCGCGTATTTTATACAACGATGCCGTGGAGGAGGCTTTATGTTTTGGTTGGATCGACAGTACGATGAAAAAATACGATGAAACTCACACTGCTCAGCGATTCTCGCCCCGGAATCCTAAAAGTACCTACTCTCAACCCAACAGGGAACGACTTCGGTGGTTGGCAGAGAATAACTTGTTACACCCTGAAATTTACGAAAAAGTAACAAACATTTTATCGGAAGAATTTGTTTACCCATCAGATATTATCACAGCATTGCAAGCCGACAAGGAAACGTGGCAAAACTTTCAAAGATTCTCTGAAGCTTATAAACGAATCCGGGTAGCATATGTCCACGATTCACGCAGCCGTCCCGATTTTTTTGCAAAACGTCTGGCCAACCTGTTAAAGATGACAAAGCAAAACAGAAAAATAATTGGACACGGCGGAGTGGATAAGTATTATTGAGACAATCCAGTCTTTAAAGAGAGTAAAGTCAATGAGTAGCCCCGAAAACATCGATCAATATATGGCCGGCTTTGATGCTGAAGTACGGAAAAAACTGAGAACAATTCGAGAACTGGTCCACGATACTCTTCCCGAAGCTGTGGAATCTATCAGTTACCAAATGCCTGCCTTTAAATATAACGGAAAAATTCTGGTGTATTTTGCAGCATTTAAAAACCATATCGGATTTTACGCCACGCCTGAATCCAATCTGGCATTCAAAGAAGAATTGTCGGAATACAAAACCACCAAAGGAACTATTCAATTACCTTACGACAAGCCGCTTCCGATAGAATTACTTCGCAAAATCATTTTGTTCAAAGCGGCTTCCAACGAAGTAAAAAAGAAAAAGTAATATGAACAATACCATTTATCCTTGCATTTGGTGCAACAACAACGCCCGCGAAATGGCCAATTTTTATTGCAGCACTTTTCCTGAAACCACCGTAATGGATGAAAATCCTGTGGTGGTCATGCTCGAAATGTTTGGCCAGAAACTGATGCTGCTTAACGGTGGCGACAAGTTCAACCCCAATCCGTCTATTTCGCTGATGTTTCTTACGATGTTGGAAAAGCGAGTTGAAGAGATTTGGAATAAGCTCATACAGGAAGGGAGGTCGATGATGCCGCTTGACGCCTATCCCTTTAGTCCGAAATATGGCTGGGTACAAGATAAATATGGCGTTTCGTGGCAGTTATACACGGCACGCGATGAAAACCATATCCTCCAGAAAATAGTGCCGACGCTGATGTTTACCGGTTCTCAAAACGGACGGGCAATGGAGGCCGCGCATTTGTACACATCACTTTTTCCCAATTCGGAAATCCATGGTGTAATGTACTATGCTGAAGAAAGCGGTGAGCCTGAATCCAGCGTGCAGCACGGAGAATTTTTCATCAACGATTATCTGTTGATGATGATGGATAGCTCACAGGAACACAATTTCAGTTTTTCCGAAGGTGTTTCGCTAGTGGTTGAGTGCGATTACCAGGAGGAAATCGATAACTATTGGAACGTGCTTACATCGAATGGCGGAGAGGAAAGTATGTGCGGATGGCTAAAAGATCAATTCGGAGTCAGTTGGCAAATTGTTCCTGCCGAGCTGGGTGGATGGATGAAAAAATCAACAAAGGTGATGGCAGAAGTATTGAAAATGAAAAAATTGGATATTGATACATTGAAAAATGCCATAAAATAATAACTTCTAAACATGGGTCTTTTGCCGATTATGCGGTGATCGATAAACAAAGTACTTTTTTTGTTTTGTTGGAAGAACCGTCGGGTGCTGTCATCGGGATAATGCTGGAAAGTGCGTATCAATATAGAAATTTGATGATATTTTTTGAGGTGTTTAACCGTTTATCTGAACAATCGTATGTATAAAAAGCAAATTTCAATAAACACAAGCGTTGATAAAGTGTGGAACGCACTGACGCAACCGGAAGAAATGCGAAACTGGTATTTCAGTATTTCGAATTTTGAAGCGACGGAAGGTGCCGTATTCGACTTCATTGTTTCTTTTACCGATGAAGCCGGAGAGCATAGTTTCCGTCATTTATTCAAGATACTCGAAGTGATCCCTAACGAAAAACTGAGACATACCTGGGAGCATCCCGGACATAGTGAGGGAACTTCCACGCTTACCTGGGAGCTTATTCCCGGAGAGGAGACCACTACCGTGATCCTTACACACGAGGGGAACGAAAGTTTTCTCGATGAGGGCAGCAAATATTTCACTGCGGAAAGCTACACTGCCGGATGGAACGATATTCTGCAAGGACTGAAGGACTATCTCGAAAATGAAGTTTAGAATAATCTTTTTTTCTCTCTTGGTAACGATGGCCATTTCTGCGCAGCGTACCCAGAAGCCGGAATTACACGGGAAACACTGGATGGCCATCACCGGAAAAAGCCTGGGAGCCTCGGCAGGAGCCATGATCTTTCAGCAGGGTGGTAATGCGGTGGATGCCGCCTGTGCTATGTTGGGAGCTACCTGCACGTTGTGGGATGTGCTAAGCTGGGGTGGCGAGACGCAAGCCTTGATCTACAATCCAAAAACGGAAAAGGTGATCGCTATAAATGCCCTTGGCGTTGCACCTACGGGAGCTACCGCCGGTTTCTTCAAAGATCAGGGGTGTGATTTCCCTCCCGAATACGGCCCGTTGGCTGCCGTCACACCCGGTACGGCAGGCGGTTTGTGTTATATGCTTGCCAACTACGGTACGATGAGCCTGAAGGATGTTTTGGCTCCTTCTATTGAGCTGGCGAAAGGATTCCCGGTTGATGTCCCTTTCGAAACCAGCGTCTCGAGGGACAAAGAACGATTGTCACAGTGGAAATACAGCAAAAAGGTTTTTATCACCAGACCGAGTGAAGAAAAAGAAACGCCGGTGTCGGGGGAGATTTTTGTTCAGGAGAATTTGGCGGAGACCTTGCAAAAACTTGTTGACGCAGAGCAACAGGCCCTGAAAGAAGGTATAAGCCGGAAGGAGGCCATAATGGCCGCTTACGACAGGTTCTACAAAGGAGATATTGCAGCGGAGATTGTTCGGAGCGTACGAGAACAGGGAGGGCTGTTTACGATGGAAGACCTGGCCCGCTGGAAGCCTGTTGAAGAAGAACCCCTACACACGAATTACAAGGGAATAGATGTGTTCAAGCTGCAGTCGTGGACGCAAGGAGCGGCAATGCTGCAAAGCCTGAACATCCTGGAAAACTTCGATTTAAGGCAAATGGGGTATAACAGCCCGAAGTATATTCACACGGTTTATCAGGCCATGAACATGGCTTTTGCGGATCGTGATTTCTATTACGGTGATCCCTATGTTCATCCCGATATTCCCATCAAAGGATTATTGAGCAAGGAATATTCCAGAAAGCGGGCGTCCGAAATGTGGCATGATAAAAATAACCCGTCGGTTGGGCCCGGGGACCCGTATCCGTTCGAAGGAAAGAAAAATCCATTTATAAAGATTCTGAAGGAACGCGGATTTGACCGGGACCCGGTAGAAGACAGGGATTTTGTTCCCAAGCACGATGTCGTTTCGCTCTCAGAGATGGACTCCCTTTATCAGGACAGGTTACATCGGGGAACAACCTCAATAGTAGCTGCCGACGCTGAAGGATGGGTGGTCTCGGTCACACCTTCCGGTGGATGGATTCCTGCCTGCATCGCCGGAAGCACAGGAATAGGGTTGAGCCAGCGGATGCAGAGTTTCGTTCTCGACGAATCGCTTAACCCATTCAACGTGGTGGCACCTGGAAAACGTCCGAGGGTTACGCTTACACCCAGCCTGGCGTTGAAGGAGGGAAAGCCGTTTCTGGCTTTTGCCGTACAGGGTGGAGATACACAAGAACAAAACCTGTTGCAGTTCTTCCTGAATATAGTGGAGTTTGGAATGAATACGCAGCAGGCGGCTGAAGCAGCAAATATCAACTCCAACCAGTTGTGGTTGTCGCTGGGCGGCACAAGAACTGAAGATCGTAGTCCCAGGGCAGGGCAGATTTTACTCAACACACAAACGCCCGGTCCGACCCGTCAGGAGTTAACGGCAATGGGATATATGCTGCAGTTTTCTGATCGGACAAGCGGACCAGTGAATGCCATTTATTTCGACCGGAAGAACGGGACTATGCGCGGTGGAAGCAGTAACCACGGCGAGGATTACGGAATTGCGTGGTGAGTAGTAATGATCCATTACATCACAAGTTTGTAACAATTTAAAAATCAAAAAAATTATGGCTAAATTAAATCCTTACCTCAATTTTGACGGTACTTGCGAAGAAGCATTTCGTTTTTATAAAGTTGTTTTTGGTGGTGAATTTCTGGGAGATGTTCACAAAATGAAAGACATCCCTGGCATGGAAATACCTGAAGAAGCCAAAAACAGGATTATGCACGTAGCACTTCCTGTCGGAAATGATCTTTTAATGGGTTCTGATGTGTTTCCGGGGCAACCGTTTGTTCAGGGGAATAATAACTATATCAGCCTCTTTCCCGAAAGCAGGGAAGAGGCTGACCGTTTATTCGGAGCTTTGTCGGAAGGCGGTGAAGTGGAAATGCCTATGGCTGACCAGTTTTGGGGTGATTATTTCGGAAGCTTGAAAGATAAATTTGGAGTCTACTGGATGATTAATTATAATTCTGCAAATCAGTAATCTGTCTGGTTTATTGCCCGCTGTTCCGGGTTATTTCATTTCTTCGCAATCCGGTACAGCCGGCCTTCATCGGTAACGGCATAAATTGCTCCATCCTTTCCATCGCCGACATCTCGAAATCGTTGATTTTCGCCGGCGAGCAGTCTTTCTTCACCGATAACTTTATTGTCTTTCAGGACTATTCGGGCTATGTGTTTGCTGTTCAACCCACCTATAAACAGGTTGTTCTGCCATTCTGGAATTGCACTGGAAGAATAGAATGCCATTCCGCTGGGAGAGAGGACAGGATCCCAATAATATACCGGCTGTTCCAGTCCTTCTTTTTGCGTAGCTCCACCACTGATGGCGGCACCGCTGTATTCAATTCCATACGTGATGGTTGGCCATCCGTAATTTTTGCCGGGTTTGACCAGGTTGATTTCATCACCGCCTCGCGGCCCCATTTCCGATAACCAGAGTTCCTGGGTAAGCGGATGGATGTCGAGTCCTTGTGGATTTCGATGCCCATAGGAGTAAATCTCGGGCAATGCACCTTCTGTATTGATAAACGGATTACCGGCAACCGGTTTCCCTTCGGTGGTGATATGAATTACTTTCCCGTGTCCGGTATTGAGTAATTGTGCATTGGGCCTTGTTCTCAAATCCGATCGTTCACCGGTGGAAACGAAAATATTTCCACGCTTGTCAAAAACGATGCGGCTTCCGAAGTGCATGCTATTGTCGAAGTATGGAACGGCCCTGAAAATGATCTGAAAATTCTCGATGGTTGTTTCGTCAGCAGAGAGCTTGCCCTTACCCACTGCTGTAGGCGATCCTTGCGTTGTCTTTTCGGCAAGGGTGAAGTAAAGCATCCTGCTGGCCTCAAAATCGGGAGCCGGAGCTACGTCGAGCAACCCTCCCTGGCCCCTGTCGTCAACGGCAGGAAATCCGGAGATGGGGGGGCTGACTGTACCCTCAGTGGTGGCTATGCGCATTGTGCCTCCTTTTTCAGTGATGGCTAACCTCCCGTCAGGAAGGGCAGTAACAGCCCAGGGGCTCGCCAATCCGCTTGCAATAACCTTAGCTTCGTAGGGAGTGGTTGTTTTCACCCCTGCAATCCGGGTTTGCCCTTCAAACGCGGGCTTGTAATTTGTATTGGCTTTCCCTGTCTCTACCGGAGGCAATGTCCCCGCCTGAGGTTCTTGCTCCGTCGGTGTCTGGTCGATATCCCCTCCATCGCTATCCTTTTGTTCAACGCAGGAGGCTGACGCAAAAAACCATGCCAGCGAAATTATCGCTGCAAATTTAAAATGTTTCATTACCTGTGATCTTTAATGTTAAATTATACCCGCATTTTTGTTAAGCTAAATGAGTAAAGCCAAACTCGTTTGGGCTTTGCCATAGCGAAAAAATGCCTAATGAATATGAACTATTTCGTTAAGCGAGAGCAGAGCAAATTTATTTGATTTGCCGAGCGCAAAATTGAAAATCGAGGATCGAAGGCGACTCAAATAGTCTGATGAAATCGAATTCTTTTGTTGGAGCCGTTTTTCGTAACGGTTCCTTGTTTATGTCCTCGGGTCGAAGAACGGATAATCCTTTACGGCCAGAAATTCATTGTCTAGCAATGTTTTTTCTTTTTTCGTTAAAGGACTGTCCAGGATTTCTTCGATATTGTCTACACAGAACGAGAAATTACGAAAATCGCCCGGTGGAATAATTACGTCTGCCCCTGCCTGGAAGGTGAATTTCAGGGCTGCAATACCAAATTCCCGGTTTTCCACATCGATGGGTTTACACCACGATTTCTGGTATCTGGAGTCCTGTTTCTCGTCTTCCATCCAACGGCGGTGGATCAATCCTTTAATAGCCAAAACGCCCATTCCTCGCCTTTTTGCCTCGTTTACAGCTCCGGCTCCCCATCCGTCTAATTTAATCATTTGCCAGTTGGTGGGGAACATGATCGTGTCGAAGTCGTACATCGACATGGCCCGGATAGCCTGCTCCTGCGAGTGTGCCGAAAAACCTACTTTGCGGATCCGTCCGCGTTGTTTTTCTTTTTCTACCATCTCCATAATACCGTCTGGTCCGAAAATTTGTTCCGTATCTTTCGGCGTGCTGATGCTATGTAGTTGATATACATCAAAATAATCGGTCTGCAATAATTGCAGTGATTTCTCAAACTCCTTTTCCGCACCTTCACGTAATCGTTGAGTGGTTTTGCATGCCAGAAAATTGTCTTTCCGGTAGGGCTTTAACGAATTACCCAGCTTTTCTTCCGCATCTCCGTAACTGGGAGCCACGTCGAAGTAGTTGATCCCCCTGTCCAATGCCCAGGCCACATAGTTGTCTGAAGCCTTTTGTCCGTCCTGCATGGATACGATTCCACCATAAACTACCGGATAAACTTCGAATCCGGTTTTTCCCAGCTTTCTTTTTATTGTGCCGGTTTTCTTCGGTTTGGCCGTGGTGTCGGCAAACGTTGTGGAGACCACTCCTGAAGTGCCGATGGCTACTGCTCCGGCAATACTTTTCCTGATAAATTCTCGCTTGTCCATAGTTTTTGTTTAATGTTATAACAAATAAATATACAAAGTAGTTTAAGACATGGGCACCAAAACCTTAACTACCTGTTGGCAGGGGTTGATTCGGATAGCTTCGTCTAAAACCATTTGATGTCTGGGTTGTATCCGCTTTCATTCCATACCTGGAACCTTTCCGTGTTTTTCTCCTCAAAAAACATAGGCAGCCGGTCGATAAATCCGTCGGACAAATTTAAAACGGGTAGTTCTTCGGGGGTTACCCAGAAGACCTTTCCTTCCTCTGTTTCAGGGAGCAACTCTCCGAAGAAGTCACTTGTTTTATAATTGAAAACCAGGTGGCGATCGCCTGTTTTATCGTTGTACCAATGAACGATCCCGCACGGTCTTAAGTTGGATACCGTTAGCCCTGTCTCTTCCTTCATCTCCCGAATGGCGGCTTCCACCAGGCTTTCACCTTCTTCAACGCCACCAGCCGGGAAACTGATCCCTTTCCAGTCTAAAACCCTGTCCTGTACCAGGACTTTATTAGTTTTCAAATCCTGGATCATGCACATGCATGTAAGGCTTACTTTTGCCATTTTGTACCCCTTGACTCAAGTTTTACTTTCTTATCTTCAATAGAACAGCCTGTCATTTAATTTCCGTTTCAATCCATTTCGACCTGTCGGGAGGAGCAGGTACGGAAACTGGTTTGCGTGGATTCTCTTTCAGTTCATTGAGCAGTACCTCCACGGCTTTTTCGATGCCGGGATCGTTACCTTTAGCCAACGCTTCGGGATGGTCAACCACCTCGATATCGGGATAAACCCCGATTCCTTCGATAATCCACTCGCCACTATTGTCATAAATACCGAAAATAGGTACGGAGATATAACCGCCGTCAACCAGGCCTGCGTTACCCGAAATGCCCACCAGTCCTCCCCAGGTACGCGTGCCGATGAGTTTCCCCTCTCCTGTTTTTTTAAAGAAGTAGGGAAAAGCATCTCCGCCTGACGATGAGTATCCGTTGATGAGCATAACCTTTGGCCCGTCGTGAGCGATTCCGGGTGTTTTCATCGGTTGGGGAAGCCCGTTACGATGCCAGTAAACCAGTGTGCGGCGGTTGAGCAGGTCGATCATCCGGTCGGGGATAAACCCTCCTCCGTTGTAGCGGTCATCAATAATGAGGGCATCCTTATCGTTGTAGGAATACATCCCCCGGAAGAGCTCGCGGTTACCCTCGACAGCAGTGTTGGGCACGTGGATATAACCGATTTTCCCTCCCGAAAGTTTATTCACCAGGGCGCGGCGTTCATTTACCCAGTCCAGATAGCGCAGTTCGTGCTCGGAAGTAATAGTTTTCACGGTATGGGTTTTTGCTCCCGAAGCCGAAGGAGAGCTGTTTACCGTTAACTCCACATGCCTGTTGCCCCAATTTTCAAGCAATTCATACGGATTGTCATCGGTAGTGAGATTTTTACCGTTTATACTAATCAGGTAGTCACCTGCTTTTACGTCTATCCCATTTTCTGTAAGTGGCGAACGGCGGCTTTCATTCCAGTTTTCGCCTGCGTATATCTTCTTGATGACATATCGTTTAGCGGATAGGTCAGCTTCTAGTTCAGCCCCAAGCAATCCACCGTTTATCCGGTCGACCTTGGCAATGTCGCCCCAGTCCACGTATGCATGTCCGGTATTGGTTTCACTCACGATTTCGTTCAGGATATAATCCAGGTCAAAGCGGCTGGGAACGTGTGGCAACAGGGCTCCGTACTCCTTTTGTATCCTTTCCCAATCCACTCCGTGCAGGTTACTCACGTAGAAATAGTCACGAAAAATGCGGAAAGCATCGGTGTAAATCTGGTCCCATTCTTTACGCGGCTCAATTTTCATCGTCAGGTTAGTCAAGTCGATTTTGTTAGCCCCGGCTTTTTGTCCGGCCTGGTTTTTTGCTACGGCATAATCACTGCCGGAGCGGTAAATGAACGATTTTCCATTAGCGCTCAGGGTTCCGTTGCCTGCACCGTCGAGGATCTCTTCCGTTTTTTCCTCGTTGATACGGTAGCGCATGATCTTATTGCCGGAAGTGTAGAGCAATCCTTCCTCCACTGCGCCTATGATGCGGTAATTCCCCGGTTGAACGGGTAACGCCACGATACGGTTCCGGATGTTCTCAAGGTCAATTTGAACGTTCAACGGCGGTTTGTTCTTGTTCCCGGATTGGACGGAATCGGTTTTTTCACCGCCAACAGGTTCCGTATCGTTTTTGTACTGGATTAGCGTTGTACCGTCGTTTCGCAACGGTATAGCGTAAATGCGTCCTGCGTTGTTGTATAGGTAGTCGAATTCGAAACTACTGAAAGCCAGGTTGAAGTCCCTGTTGGAGGTGAAGAAGAGAAACTTTCCGTCGCGGCTGAATGTCGGTTGTCCGTCGGAGAACGAAGCGTCGGTGATTTGATGCTTCTTGCTAGTAGAAATCTGGTACAGCCACAGTGCCGACTGATAGTTTGGTGATGATTTGCTGTAGGCTACCCAATCGCCGTCGGGCGAGAAGGAATAATCACGGATCTCTTCCGCCGATGCTTCGTCAATGACGGTCTGTTTACCGGAAACGGCATCCACCAGCCAAAGTTTGAGTGTGCGGTCGCTGTACACCAGTTGCTTGTTGTTTGGGGACCATTCTGCCGTATACTTCCAGGCTTTCGAACCTTTTGTCAATTGCCTGGGTTGAGCGCCTTTCTTGTTTTCGAGCAGGTACATTTCGTATTCGCCAGTGGCATCGGAATAGTAAACGATGTTGTTCCCGTCGGGTGACCATACCGGGAAAATTTCCCGTATGCCCTGTGTGCGGGTGAGGTTTTCGATTTCACCGTTTTCTACCGGAACGGAGAAGATGTCACCCCGGGCATCGAACAGCGCACGCTTCCCCGATGGTGAAAGCGAAAAACTGCCCACGAAATCTTTCACGTTCTTAAAATAAGGCAATAGGTTGGGGTTGTCGTAATTGATGGAAACGGATATTTTATCGGAAGTTCCTGAGGCGAGGTTGAGTACATAGAGATAACCGCCGTTCTCGTACACCAGCTTTCCGTTACGGCCTGATGGCCACATCACATCGAAATCCTTGTGGTGGGTTATTTGCACGTTTTCCTTGTTTTGCGTATTGTATCGCCAGATATTCAGGCGTGTGTCCTGATCGGATGCGTAAAAAATATACTCTCCGTGCCACGTCGGCCACTGGTCGCTGCCAGCCCAATGCGTTATCTGTTGTGAGGTATGGTTCGTCAGGTCGTATGTCCACAGCTCAGTAGCACGGCCGCCTTTGTAACGTTTCCAGGTGCGGAATTCCCGGTCGACCGGAGTGAAGCAGAGCTGCAAACCGTCGGGCGATAATGTGGCAAAACCGCCGTTCACAATGGGTAGCGGCTCTTCCAAACCGCCGTTGATACTTACCGTGAAATATTTGCCGTTGCGTTCCCCGAAGGAGGTGCGGTTGGCACGGAAGAGAACACGTTTGCTGTCGGGTGTCCAGTCGAGCACCACATTGTCGAATCCACCCCGGGGTGGCATCACGCCTTCGGAATTGTAAAATGTGAGCTGGCGTGCTGTTCCACCTCCAGCGGGCATCACCCATATTTGGCGGTTTCCGGAATATTCTGCCGAGAAGGCGATCCATTTCCCGTCGGGAGAAATTTTCGGAAAAAGTTCGGTTCCCGCATGTGAGGTGAGTCGTCTGGCTTCGCCGCCCGTAGCTTGGACCGTCCAGATATCGCCGGCGTACACAAATGCAACCAGGTTCCCGTTAATGTCGGGATACCGCATCATGCGTGCATCATCTACTGCGGAAGCCCTGAAGATTAAAAGACTGACGGATAAAAAGAGGAGTAGTTTTTTCATTTTTTAATTACAGCAATTTTTTATAATCATTCCCAGAATTTATATTACTCAATTTTCGCAAGCATCAGTTTCTTAGTCTTGTACACTAGCAGCTAGATATTCAGCTTTTTTTTGCGGGAACCCATTCCGCGTGATCTTGCGTTAAAATCGAGCGTTAGTTCCAACTATAAAAGCTTGCGAAGCTTAAGTATAATATTATGAGCACGCCAGTAAAATTTCCCGTGCCACGTCGCCCGTCACGTTTTGGTTTTCACCGAACGCTACGCCACGGTCGTTAAATCGTTTGGCGATGGTTTCGATGGTTTCGTTACCGATGTTTTCTTCCGATAACCGGGTAGTCAGGCCCAGCGAACGGTAAAACTCTTCTGTTTTTTCGATGGCTTTGTCCACACGTTCCGGTTCACTACCCCCCGTTATTCCGAAAACACGCTCGCCGTACTGCAGGAGTTTTTCGTGTTTTTGTTCTTTCAGTACACGAAGCGTGCCGGGCATCACAATCGCGAGCGAATGTCCGTGCGTAGTGCCATGCAGCGCAGTAAGCTCGTGTCCGATCTGATGCGTTGCCCAATCCTGCGAAATACCCATCCGGATAAAATCGTTGAGAGCCAGGGTCGCTGCCAGCATATAGTCGGCCATCAGGTCGTAATCACATGGGTTTTCCTTTATTTTCGGAGCAATCTCCATGATCGACAACAATACCCCTTCAGCCCACCTGTCCATCAGCCGTGATTGTCCCGGCGTGGTAAGGTATTGCTCCAGCACGTGCGTATAGGCATCGGCAAGTCCGCAAGCCACCTGGTGCTTGGAAAGGGAGTAGGTTACTTCCGGATCGAGGATGGAAAACTGCGGATAATCACCTCCGAAAGCAAATTTCTCCCGGGTTTCGGCGCGGGTGATAACGGCGCCACCGTTCATTTCCGATCCTGTTGCCGGTACAGTAAGGACGGATGCAAAAGGAATTTGTTTTTCAGCAACACCTTTCAGCACGATGTCCCATGCGTCTTCGTCCGATGCAATACCTGCGGCAATCAATTTTGTCCCGTCCAGCACGGATCCACCGCCTACGGCCAGCAGGTAATTGATGTTCTCGCTTTTTCCTACTTCGATGGCTTTTCGCAACGTTTCCACGTGCGGGTTGGCTTCGATTCCCCAAAATTCTATGAATTTTCGGCCTTTTAACGCGGCTTTCACTTGGTCATATATACCGTTTCGGGTGACGCTTCCGCCTCCGTAAGTGATCATCAGGTTGACCTCAGCTGGGATCAGTTCATTTAATCTGGCAATTTGTCCTTTCCCGAAAACTAGTTTGGTAGGGTTTCGAAAGATAAAATTTTTCATACGGTTATTCAGTTTTTTATTCGGTTGTAAATTTATTTGGGTGTTGTTTACTACTCTACTGAATTTACTCAGTGGTATGGTGAACAATTCTGCAGATGTCAAAATTAAGAAAAAATATTTAACTGTTACTCGTTGAACAAGTGTAATTAATTTTTGTTTTTAAGAAAACATTCAGAAACTGTTTTGATTTTTTTTATGTCCTGTTTTATGCCTATTTTGGGATGGATTTGGAGACATTTTCTCGCTATGGCCACAGCTCAAGCAAGCTTGGCTTTACCCATTTAACTTAACGAGAATGTTCATTTATTCCTTCCGGCTTGCGTTTGGGGTAACGATAGAGATTACAAAAATTTATATACCTTTATCGCATCAACTTAAAACCAATTAAATTATATCGATTATGGGAACAGGAATTGTTGTTTTAATAGTCCTCCTTGCCTTGGCGGTAATCTTTCTGTTTTATGGCATTTCAATCTACAACAGGCTGGTTAAGCTGAGAACACTTGTTGAAGAGGCGTGGAGCGGAATAAATGTACAGTTGAAGAAACGGTACGACCTCATTCCAAACTTGGTGGAAACGGTGAAAGGATATGCCACGCACGAGAGTGAGACCTTTAATAAGGTGACGCAGGCGCGTGCCCATGCAATGAGCGCAAAAGACCTGAAATCTCAGGAAACGGCAGAGAACGACCTGAACCGGGCATTGATGAATCTGCTGGCTGTTGCTGAACAATACCCCGATTTGAAAGCCAACGAAAACTTTATGCAATTGCAGCACCAGCTTAGCCTTATTGAATCGGATATCGAAAAGTCTCGCCGGTTCTATAACGGTTCTGTCCGTGATAAGAACATTGTTATCGATACATTTCCGAGCAACATAATTGCCGGGATGTTCAACTTTACCAAATCTCTTTTCTTTGAATTGGAAAACGAACAGGAGAAAACCGCTCCACAAGTGAAATTCTGAATGCAACGCGTTTTGTGTTTTCTTTTTACCGCGCTTTTCTTTTTGTCGAGTTTTGCTCAGGAAGAAAAGGTATATACGTTCCGTTCTGAAGTGAGGGTTGATACTTCAGGATACATTTCTGTCCGGGAAGATGTGCGTGTATATGTTAAAGGGGTAATTTTTAAGCGTGGGATCACCCGTGCTTTGCCGTTGATCCGATCCGACAAGGACGGGGACAAGGTGCCTGTGGATTACGATATCGAAAGCGTGAAAAGGGATGGGGAGCCGGAAAGTTTTTTTACCGAACGGGAAGGGAGTGACAGGGTGATTTATGTTGGCAACAAGAATGTGCTTCTGGATAACGGTTGGCATGTATATACTCTTGACTACAAGACCGCCGGGCAAATCGGTTTTTTTGAAGGTTACGACGAGTTAACCTGGAATGTAAATGCGCTGTCGGATTATCCACTCGATACCGTAAGCGCCGTTATTCGGCTTCCCGAAGGTGCTAAAGTGTTGAGTTACCGTTGTTACACGGGTAGATACGGGTCGTCGGAGAGTAACTGCAGGGCCGACACGTTGCCCGATGGGTTGTTGTACCTGGAAGCTGTCAGTCTGGAACCGCAGGAAATGCTGACCGTCTCCGTTGGATTTACAAAGGGTATTGTTCGTCAGCCGGAGATGCGGAAAAGCGGATACTCCAAACCTGTCCCGGACACTTTCTTCGATAAAAATGGGTTGCCCATTGTTAGTGCCCTTATTTTTTTATTGCTGTTTGCTTATTATTTCTTCACGTGGCGGAAATACGGAATTGATCCGCCGAAGCCTGTGGTAATTCCACAATTCTCACCGCCCGAAGGATTATCTCCCGCAAGCGTAGGTATGCTTTACAAAGAAAAATATTGGGATGACCTGATAACACCCTCCATTGTGAACCTGGCCGTAAAGGGATTTTTGCGCATTAAAGAAACCGAAAGGTCATCTTTCTTGAGGCGGAAAGACCGGGTCTATACGCTCATCAGGACGAAGAAAGACGATAATATGCTTCCCCGGGAGGAAAGCACGGTTCTGCAGAACCTTTTCAAGGATGAAGATGAAGTGGTGCTTGACGGGGAATATGATTCCGGCATAGCGAACCTGATGAATTCGTTCAGGGACGATCTCAACAAACAATACAAGCCGGTATTGAAAGAAGGTGCCAACCGTAAATTTATGGTGCTGCCCTGGATTATGCTGATCCTGTATTTCAGTTCTCTGCTGTACTTTGTGAGGTTTGAGCCCGCAGATCAGATCGGTACGTTTATAGCCGTTGCCTTGGTGTCCTTTCCCGTTGTGACACTTCTATCGCTGATTTTGCGGAGAATACTGAAGAAATCCAGAATCCGGTGGTTCGGTCTTGTCCTGGGAGCCGCATTGGTTGTCGGGTCGTTGAGCCTGTTGCTTTACTTTTCTGGAAATTCCCTGTCGGTAAACGCTGTTGGATTTATTATTGGCCTCCCGCTTATAATCACTAGTTTTATAGCATATGGCTTTCTGATTAAGCGTCCGGGTGAACGGAAACTCTACCTCCAATCGCAGGTTGAAGGATTGAAAATGTATATGGATACGGCAGAAGAAAAGCAATTGCAGTTTTTTAATCCGCCAACGGTCACCCCTGAAATTTTCGAACAGTTATTGCCTTATGCCATCGCATTGGACATGGAAGATGTTTGGGGCGAGAAGTTTGAAAGCACGATATTAAGCTCTATGCAGCAGCCGCAACCCTACCAGCCGCCCTGGTATACGGGAACGGTTCTGCAGCCTGCCCGTTTTGGACATATGCTCAACAGCACCTTGTCGAATACCGTTAATCACGCAGCAACTCCTCCGCAGACATCCGGCTCAGGTGGTGGAAACTGGAGCAGCGGTTCTTTTGGCGGCGGTTTTTCTGGAATGGGCGGCGGCGGTGGCAGAGTCGGCGGCTGGTGATCCATCGAACAAGGTAGCTGGTTTGTTTGTTCAACAGTCAATCGTTGATTTATGAAAGAAGAAGCCTTGCAAATTCGTGTTTTTGGGTTGGATTTGTTCAATTATCCCAAGTTCAGGGAAAAGATCCTTGGTTTGTATTTAAACGCTTTTACGACAGGCGAACATGCTCAGTATATACCGCATGAATCAGCCGAAAGCACGCTGGATGAGATGCTCCGGAACGGTTGGGGGAATATGGCTTTTGCAGAAGGTAAACTGGCAGGTGTGCTGATCGCGTTTCCGTTGTCGTTTGACAGGGAATTTCCCCGTGATAGATGTCCGCAGGTTCCCGTTGAAACTTCCGTTTATATTGCTGAGGTAATGACGCATTCCGACTTTCGGGGAAAAGGAGTTGCCTCTGAACTGTTTGAAAGTTTTTTACAGCGGGTGAAAGATAACTATTCGGATGTGGTAATACGGGTCTGGGAGGAAAATAAGCCTGCCTTGTCGTTGTACGAAAAGTTGGGTTTCCAGCCCGTTGTGGACATAATACAGACGAAATATCGTTCTCAAAATGAGAAATTTGAAATGAGAAAGATCTATATGACGAAAGAAATAAGAAGACAGGAATTAAGAAGTTGAGAAGAGGAGAAGTCAAGAAGTCTAAAAGCGAAGCGGTCTGGGTTCCTGGTTCTATTAATCTGTTTAAAAAAATGAAAGAATTACTTACAAAAACAATTGACCTGCGTTCCGGTATGCCGGAAGAAAAGAGAAGGGAGATTCGGGAATATTTCCTGAAAACGTGGGCTGTGGACGAACTGCTTTATACGCAATTAAAGTCGGATGAAGTATTTTATCACCGGGGCGATCCCTTACGTCACATTATTCTGTTTTATCTGGGGCACACGGCTGTGTTCTTTATTAATAAACTTTTTTTGGGGAAGATTATCGATAGACGCATTAACCCGAAATTTGAGTCCATTTTTGCCATTGGCGTGGATGAGATGAGTTGGGACGACCTCGACAACAACCATTACGATTGGCCGCCTGTTTCCGAAGTACGTCATTACCGCGACAAAGCCAAAGAAGCCATACTTCGTATTATCGATACGGCTCCGTTGTTGCTCCCTATTGATTGGGAGAGTCCTTTCTGGATAATTATGATGGGAATTGAACACGAAAGGATTCACCTGGAAACATCGTCGGTACTCATCCGGCAATTGCCGTTGGATAAGGTGGTGTCGGATTTGTTTGGCAAACGTTGCCCGGAGACGGGAAGCGCTCCGCAAAATGAACTTGTCGATGTGGAAGGGGCGACGATGAAACTGGGGAAACCGAAGGATCATCCTTTTTACGGGTGGGACAACGAGTACGGAGATTATACCGAAGAGGTTGCCGGTTTTAAAGCGGCCAGATACCTGACTTCGAACCGGGAGTTTTTGGAATTCATGGAAGACGGAGGGTATGAAGCTGAAAAATACTGGACGGAAGAAGGATGGAGCTGGCGAAACTTTAAACAAGCAGAGATGCCGCTTTTCTGGCGAAAAGACGAGAACGGATACCGGTTACGGTTGGTTGCCGAAGAGGTGCTGATGCCGTGGAACTGGCCCGTTGAAGTAAACTACCTGGAAGCAAAAGCTTTCTGTAACTGGAAAAGTGAAAAAACCGGACAGGCCTACCGGTTGCCAACGGAAGCTGAATGGTACAGGTTGCATCAGGTTTCGGGATTAAAAGACGTAATGGGGTGGGAGACTACGCCGGGAAACATTAATCTTGAATATGGCACGTCGCCCTGCCCGGTGGATAAATTCCAACAGGGCGATTTTTATGACGTGCTGGGAAATGTGTGGCAATGGACGGAAACACCAATCACCGGTTTCCCCGGTTTCAAGGTACATCCCTTGTACGATGATTTTTCCACCCCCACGTTCGATGGTAAACACAACCTGATAAAAGGGGGATCATGGATTTCTACCGGGAATGAAGCTACGCTGCATTCGCGTTATGCTTTTCGCCGTCATTTTTATCAGCATGCCGGATTCCGTTACGTGCAATCGGATGCTCCGCTAAATATTCAAAGCGCTGATTACGAGACCGACGAAGAAGTTACGTTATCGTGCGAGAACAATTGGGGTGATGCGTATTCACAGGAAACGAATTTCTCGAAACGTCTTGCAGAAATAGTTGTGGATGTGGCGAAAGGAAAAACCGAAAGCCGGGTTCTCGACTTGAACGCTGATACCGGACGATTGGCTTTTGAACTGGCACAGTATTTCAATGATGTTACCGCGCTGGATTTCACTGCCCGCATGATTCGTATTCCCATTCAGTTGCAGGAACAGGGATACATGCGTTATACGATGAAAGACGAAGGGGAACTGGTCCATTTCCGCGATGTGGTCTTATCGGATTTCGGACTCGAAAAAGGAAAAGGGAGCCTTCTTTTTATGCAGGCCGATGCCATGAATCTGAAACCCAATTATACGGGATACGACATTATCGTTATGCCCAACCTGTTGGAGGAACTGAGTGATCCGGGCTTGTTTTTGTCGCACATTCACGAACGGGTGAACGATGGAGGTTATCTCGTTATTGTATCTTCTTATAACTGGGATCTGTTGAGGACGCAGCGCGAAAAGTGGCTGGGTGGATTTAAGAAGGACGGAGAACCTGTAACTACACTGGATGGATTGAAAGCGATACTCGGAAATCATTTTGGGATGGAACGTGAGCCGTTTGACATGGAACTCACCGTGAGAAAAACTTCCCGCATTACCGAAAACAGGGTATTGGAAACAACGGTGTGGAAGAGGAGAAAAAGAAAAGACAATCGGTGAGATTGTCTTTTCTTTTGTAAGTATATACTGAGGATTAATCTTTCAGCACACCGGAAATGTATTCATTTCCATTTGCATCTTTTACCAATCCCTTTTGTGCAGTTGTAATATTGTCGCTTCCTGTTAGTGAAGCATTTCCTGACGGAACCAACTCGTAAGTGCGTACAGGTTTATACTTCATGGTCCACAAAAACGGGAACAGGAAGAAAATCCCACCAATGATAGCTCCCACATCGGCATCTTCATTTCTGGAAAAAGCGGTATTCAGTGTTTCATAACCTTCTTTTTCTAATCTCACCTGCGTGCTGCTTCCAACAATCTTGGTGTCGGTATGTGTGTATGGGGTAACCCCGGCATACTCGCCGTTGAGGTACACCTTTGCACCGCTTGGACTGGATTGAATAAGGGTGCTGCTGCTACAACTTGCAAATAAAATGGCTCCAGCCAACATCAACGAAATAGCTTTCGATAATAGTTTCGTTTTTTCATTTTTGTTAAAATTTAAAATTTAAAACCAGAAAGTGTTATAGGGCAAAAGTAGTTATTTTAATCCAAAAAAGGACAGGAAAACAGAATAATTTCCGTTATCTTCTGCAAATATCCTTAAATGCGCACCATTCGCAGTTTTTTTCGTTTTGTGTTTGGACGAAAGGAATGTCTTTATCGAAGATTTCTTCTAGAAAAACATTTAATTTTTCAGTAAACGCGGATAAATAAACCGAAATATCGGTGATGGGCTCCCCTGCAAAGGTAATGGCCGGGTTGTGTTCCCTGAAAATATTCCTCAGGTAATAAACGGCAGGAGAAACCGGTAATGGACTGTTATAAAAAAGTGCATAAATAAAAACCTGCAATATCTGGTAGGGGCGATTAACTTTGGTGTTGTCGAAAAGCTGTTCAATATTCCTGAAATTTAATTCGCCTTTCCCCGATTTATAATCAATAATGCGTAATCTCCCGGCTACCTTATCTATCCGGTCGATACTTCCTTTTATATTTACCGATAAATCACCTGAAACCTGGTGGATTGACCTGAAAACGAATTCCGAATCCACATACTCAAACGGTGTGAACGATGTGTCGAACCGAAGAGTCTGCTTTACATAATCGCGCAGAATTTCTCCGATCAGGAAATGATGCCCCGTGAGTGCGCGTGGTTTATCTTTTTGCTTGAAATAATGTTCGGCAAAAGATCGCTCAATCAGGTCGGTCAGGTAATCATCGTTTTGGATTATGGCGTTCAATGTATCCGGCAGGACCGACTTGCCCCTGTAACGGTTGTAAAGGTGCTGCATAATGGCATGATACATGGTGCCGAATACATCGGACTCTACCGACTCCTGCACTTCCTTTTCTTCGGATAGTCTTTCAACGGCAGAAAAATAAAATTGCAAGGGGCAATTGATATAATTGTTGATGAGTGAAGCAGATAAGCTGGCGTCGCCGCCGGCACGAAATTTCTGTAGCTTACGCATCACTTCGGGTGTTTTCTCAACCGAGACCGGAGAAACATGAGGGGCCGAAACGTTGTAGGAAACTACGCTTTCTTTCAGATGAAAGTGCTGGCTGTATAAGTATTTCAACTGATAAAAATAGCGGCTAACCTCACCCGTCTGCATCTCTTCTGTGCGTGTGTCGTAGAGGAGGAAAATGCGTTTAGCGCGGCTTATCATCCGGTAGAAATGGTAAGCATATGTGCTGTCCTGGTGCTCGTAAGTTGGTAAGTCAAAAGCTTTACGGAGGGTGTAAGGAACAAAAGAGTTGGTGGCGTTTTTAAGTGGAAAAACACCTTCGTTCATGGATAGAATGATCAGGTTTTCGAAATCTATCACGCGCGTTTCCAGTACTCCCATCACTTGCAAACCCGATAACGGCTCGCCGGAAAATGATACGCTGAGGTTTTCAGTTAATCGCTTAAATAAACGGAAATAGGTGTCAATCGACATGTTTTGCACAGATGATAACGTATCCTGCAGGCGGGTTATCGATTTGTAATACTGGACAATAAATTCCCGTTCAAGGTCAATGGAACGTGTGTCGCCCGTAAATTCCCCTTCATCCGGGTGCTTCTCGGAAGTCAGGTGTCGGTAAATTTCCGATAATATCGATTTCAGGTATTCTCCGATTTTTGTCCAATCCATTATGGGTGAGAAGATAAGCTTCAGGAAGGGATGCGTGCCAAGCTCGGAAACCGTAAGGATAACACGGTTGTGTTGTTGGATATAGGCTTTCAACTCCTCGGTTTCGGATGGCGCTATCCGGGTCACCAGGGGATGATTGAGCACCGACAGTACGAACCGGAAATAAAACGCCGTTTCGCCATCCATTGTCCTTGTGTTGTGGTGCAGCCGGGCAATGCTTTCCGTCAGGCTTGCTACGGATGAATGTTGCAACGAATACCCCATCGTGACATTTATCTTTTCGATTTCCTGAGGGATGGAATAGAGGACGGGCAGTAACAGGTTTTCGTCGGGAAGGACTATCGCCGTGTTTAATCCGGCATTGGACCCGGTAATGCTCTTGTTATTGAGCAGTTGTGAAAGCAGACGGTTCACAGTTTTTGCCTGCCCCACGCCGGAAGGAATGCCGATAAGGTTTATGTCGGGCTTTTCCGCATTCGGAATGCCTGAGCCGAATTCCAGTTTTGAAGGGAAGCGCGACAGGTTTTCCTGAATCCACCGCGATGAACGGTTTTTTTTATCGCGAACCAACGGAGATTCGTAATCCCAGTAAAAATCGGCAACACCCCTGTTCCTTAGGTACTTCATCAATTCTACTTCGGTAGGTGTGAGTGCGTTCAATCCGACAAAAACCAGTTCAGAAAAAGGCAGTTCAATGTCTTCTTTTTCTTTTGCCCTTTCTGCCACCTCTCTGAACAACATTCCCTCGTAAGCGTATCCTTTCTTGTGTAGGGTTTCGCGAAAGGCCGTGTACAACTCAAACAGAATCTGCCAAGTCTCCATAAATTCCTGCTTGGTCTCATTGCCTTCGTAGGGCATAAAAGCAGTCCAAAACCGGCGTATAGCGTTAATCTGTTCAGGGGTAAGGTAGGACAGGTCGTCATCCATCGATTTCAGGTTGTGGATGTTTCTGAACAATTGCCGGGCATCTGCCAGGTGTTTGTCCACATCGTTGAAATCGTTAAGCAATATCTCTCCCCAATAGAGGAAATCATCAAAAAGCTCTTCAGACCTTCCGATACGAATGTATTGTTCATAAAGCATTACCAGCATTTCTGTCTTGTCGGCGGTCCGGTAGGCGGAAAGCGATTCAAACAGTTCCTGGATGGTAATTATCCGGGGAGAAAAAACCGGTTTCCCTGCAATTTCAGCCAGGTATTTCTGAAAGAAAACCCCCGCACGTTTGTTCGGGAAAACGAACGACAGTTTATATATCTCATTTTCGTATTTGGAATAGAATGCTTGTGCTATGCGGAGGAGGAAGGGGGTCATGTTTTTTAATTTTCAAGATTTATGACGTCTTTTCTTCGATACAAAAAACTGGTGAAAAAACCGACAATCAACAGCCCTCCGCCCACAACAAAGGCAAACAAGCCGGCCTTCTCTGCATAGTTGTCTTTCATGAAAGCCACGATTTGCGGGCCAATAATTCCGCCCATACTCCACGCGGTAAGGAATGCGCCATACAGCGAAGGCATCAATTTACTTCCGTACATATCTTTTGTCAACGATGGCAAGACGCCAAACCCGCCACCGTAACATAACAACACAATGCAAACCAGAACAGAGAAAACAACCGGATGATGAACGAGAATAAGCAATCCGAAAATCACCGCCTGTAATGCCAGTAGAATCCGGAAAGTATACATCCTGCCTATTTTGTCGGAGATACTGCCCCAGGCAAATCGGCCCATGCCGTTGAAAACAGAACTGACAGCAATAAGCGTAGCGCCCGCAGCGGCCAGAGAAGCCATCGTTTCACCGTCAGAAAAGTTTGTACCGTCGGACATCCGCATTTTTAGTATATCTTGTAACAGAGGTGATTGAAAAGATATAAAGATCATTCCCGCTACAATATTTATCGCAAAAATTAACCAGACAACGATAAACGGTTTGCTTTGGATATGCCGGGCAATAGAGATTCTCTCCGGCTTCTTTTCATGGGTTTTATCCGGTTTGGGTAGTTGCAGAAACGATGCCAGAACAGGAATCAACACGATCATTACCGCTCCAACATAATAAAATGTAGTACTCAAATTCCCATCCGATAGTTGAAGTAAAAGGGGGGCTAAAAACTTGGACATTACCAATGCTCCGAAGCCAAACCCCATTACTACCATCCCGGTTGCCAACCCCTGTTTGTGAGTAAACCACGCAGAGACAGTTGCCACAGGGGCAACATAAGCTAATCCCAATCCTATTCCTCCCATGATTCCAAACCCGAAATAGAGTAAAAACAGGTACCGGTGGGCAAGTGCGAAACCCGAAACAAGGTATCCAAAGGCGTAAAGCGCTCCGCCGATCATTGACAATCTGCGTGGACCATAGACCGACATTTTGTTTCCAGCCCAGGCGGAGGTAACTCCCAGCATAAAAATGGATAAACTAAATGCCCAGGCAGTCTGAGCGTTGCTCCAGCCTGCAGATTCACTTATGGGATTTTGAAAATAACTCCAGGCATAAACAGTTCCCAACAACAAGTGCGTGAAAGTTCCGGTGACTGCAATCAGCCATTTTTTGCTCATGATAATGTCCGTTCACTGATAAAAGACAAAGATAAGAAATAATAGAAAAAGGTTAGCCGGTTTACGCAAAAAAGCCGCAAGGCTAAATCCTTACGGCTCTTCTGCGGTTTTCAAATAGTATTAATGATGTATCTTTATAATACGCCCTGAGCCATCATGGCATCGGCTACCTTCATAAAGCCGGCAATGTTTGCACCTTTTACGTAATTGATGTAATTATCCTCTTTTCCGTGTGCAACACACTGATCATGGATCTCGCTCATGATCTGATGCAACCACTTGTCCACTTCTTCGTTTGTCCAGGAGATGTGCATGGCGTTCTGCGTCATTTCCAATCCGGAACAGGCTACTCCTCCTGCGTTTACTGCTTTTCCGGGGCCGAACAAAATTTTGTTTTCGATAAAGAAGTCAACCGCTTCGGCCGTACAGCCCATGTTGGAAACTTCAGCAACGAGTGTAACACCATTTTGTTTTAGTCTTTTTGCATCTTCCCGGTTCAGTTCGTTCTGAATGGCACAAGGCAATGCTATATCCACTTTGCATTCCCAAGGTTTCTTGCCCGGGAAGAACCTGGCATTTGGGTACTCTTCGGCATAAGGTGCCACCACATCGTTTCCCGAATTGCGAAGTTCCAGCATATAATTGAATTTTTCGGGTGTGTTGATACCGTCTTCATCGTAGATATAGCCGTCGGGGCCTGAGATGGCAACCACCTTGGCACCTAGTTCGGTGGCCTTCATCGTAGCTCCCCAGGCAACGTTGCCAAAACCTGAAACAGCAACCGTTTTGCCCTTCAAATCGATTTTGTGGGTCTCACACATCTGATTCACGAAATACAAGGCCCCAAACCCGGTAGCTTCGGGACGAAGACGCGATCCACCAAACGAACGCCCTTTTCCAGTGAATGTTCCCGTATGTTCCCGGGCTAATTTTTTGTACATTCCGTACATGTATCCCACTTCGCGTCCACCAACACCAATATCGCCGGCAGGAACGTCGGTGTCGGGGCCTAAATCGCGCCAGAGTTCGGTTACAAAAGCCTGACAGAAACGCATGATCTCCGCTTCAGAACGCCCTTTAGGAGAAAAGTCCGATCCGCCTTTTCCACCACCCATAGGTAATGTAGTTAGTGCGTTTTTAAATGTTTGTTCGAATCCTAAGAATTTCAGTGTAGATAACGTGACGGAAGGATGGAAGCGAATACCTCCTTTATAAGGGCCTATGGCTCCGTTAAACTGAACGCGATAACCAATGTTTACATGAACTTTTCCGTTGTCGTCCACCCAAGGCACTCTGAAAGTGAAAATCCGGTCAGGCTCCACAATTCTTTCTACAATTCCTGCCTTCTCAAATTCAGGATGTTGATTGTAAACGTCCTCTATAGAAGTTAAAACTTCTTTTACTGCCTGAAGATATTCGGCCTCGCCGGGATGCTTAGCCTCAAGTTGTGTCATTATGTCATTTACTTTCATAATATAAAGAGTATTTTATAGTAATCCGCTTGACAAAGGTAAGTAATAAATTGAAACTTTATCACTTTTTTCAAAAAAAAATATTGAGATAAGATAAAAAGTATTCTTTCAAAATAGGCTGTTTTACTTTGTTAATAATCAACTGTATAGTAAAATAATAAATAACAGGAAAAAAGATTTGGATTGATGAAGTTTATTGAAATAAGGCCAATAGATTGTTTGCATCGCTTACAATTTCATACTGGAAATGGATGGTTGTTTACGGGGATGTATTGTCGTATTTAAAGTTAAATTTGTATTTTTGTATATAGAAATATGGAGAAAACCGAAAATGGGAAAAAATAAATTATCGAAGTTTGCGGATATGGCGACCTATCCGAACGTTTTTCAATATACTTTCTCTACATTACAAAATGGCGGTTTCCCACTTAAGGGGAAATGGAAAACGGATTATTTTCGAAACGATAACCCTGTAGTACTCGAGCTCGGTTGCGGAAAGGGAGAATATACGGTAGGACTGGCACAGTTCTACCCTGAGAAAAATTTTATAGGAATTGACATCAAAGGTGCCCGGATGTGGTCCGGAGCAAGACAGGCTTTGAGCGAAAACCTGACGAATGTCGCTTTCTTGCGGACTCATATCGAACTGATTCGCCATTTTTTTGCCGAAAATGAAGTATCGGAAATCTGGATCACTTTCCCTGATCCGCAGATGTCCAAGATCAATAAACGGCTTACTTCCACTCGCTTTATGAACACCTACAGTCAAATTCTTGCGGATAAAGGCGTGATTCATCTCAAAACCGACAGTAATTTCCTCTACATCTATACCAAAGCCATGATCGAAGAAAACGGCCTGGCGGCTTTAGCGGATACCGATGATTTATACCGATCCGGGACTAACGATAAAGTATTAAATATTCAGACTTTTTATGAACAACAATGGCGTGCGCGCGGTTTAAGCATCAAATACATCCGTTTCCTGTGCCCAAGAAAAGATAACTGGACGGAACCGGATATCGAAATTGAAAAAGACGAATACCGCAGTTTCGGCCGTGATGCTCAACTATAAAATTTTAAACAAAATAGTATGGCTATATATCCTCAATTAATTATCGACGCACTGAAAAATGTGCGTTACCCGGGAACGGGGCAAGATATTGTTTCTGCTGGAATGGTGGAAGACGATATCCGCATTGACGGAATGAAAGTGAGTTTCTCACTCATCACTGAAAGACAGAACGATCCGTTTGTTAAATCGCTGGTAAAGATGGCGGAACAGGCAATTTTAACATATGCCGACCCGAAGATCCAAATCAAAGGGAATATTTCAGTAAAGTCGAAACAGGCACCGCGGCCTGCATTGCCTGATCTGTTGCCCGATGTAAAAAACATTGTTGCCGTGGCATCTGGAAAAGGCGGTGTCGGTAAAAGTACCGTATGTACTAACTTAGCTATTGCACTGGCTCAAAAAGGATACAAAGTAGGGTTGCTCGATGCCGATATTTTCGGGCCATCGGTTCCCCGGATGCTTGGTGTTGAAGATGTGCCCGTTTACACTGAAAAAATGGAAGGGCGCGACTTGATCGTTCCCGTGGAGAACTATGGGGTTAAAATGCTTTCCATCGGTTTCTTTGTCAAGAAGGAAGATGCCGTGGTTTGGCGCGGAGCAATGGCCAGCAACGCACTTAAACAACTCATCACTGATGCTGACTGGGGCGAACTGGATTATTTCCTGATCGATTTTCCGCCTGGGACAAGCGATATTCATTTAACACTGGTACAAACCGTACCCATTACCGGAGCCGTTATCGTAAGTACCCCGCAGGAAGTGGCGCTGGCCGATGCTCGTAAGGGAATCAGTATGTTCACGGGTGAGAAGGTGAATGTCCCCATCCTGGGTTTGGTCGAGAACATGGCGTGGTTCACCCCTGCTGAACTACCTGAAAATAAATACTACATCTTCGGAAAAGACGGTTGTAAGCAACTGGCGGAACAAAATGGATATGCATTGTTGGGGCAAATCCCTATCGTACAGTCCATTCGTGAGGGTGGCGACGATGGACAGCCCGTGGCTCTTCAGTCCGACAGTATCACCGGCATGGCTTTTGCCCGGCTTGCCGACAATGTGGTGGAAGCGGTGGAAAAACGGAACCGTGAATTACCGAAAACAGGGATTGTGGAGATATCGAGGAAATGAAACACCCCCTGCATCAATTTCACTTCTGTCCCGAATGCGGTTCAGGAAACTTTTCCGAAAACAACTTAAAATCGAAAAAGTGTACGGATTGCGGATTTACCTATTATTTTAATTCATCGGCTGCTGTTGTGGCAATAATTGAAAATGAGAAAGGTGAAGTGCTAATTGCCCGGAGAGCAAAAGATCCGGCAAAGGGCACTTACGACCTGCCCGGCGGATTCGTAGACATGTATGAAACGGCTGAAGAGGCTATTGCCCGGGAAGTTCGGGAAGAAACAGGGTTGTTGATAACTTCGTCTAAGTACCTTTTTTCAATTCCGAATATTTACGTATATTCGGGTTTTGAAGTGCATACGATGGATCTGTTTTTCCAGTGTAAGTCGCTTGATGATAGTGTGATGACTCCTATGGATGACGTGTCGGATCTACTTTTTATCGATAAAAGGGAGCTTCGTCCGGCTGACTTCGGACTGATTTCAATCCGTAAAGGAATTGAAAAAATATTAGAAGATGTTAGAATTAGAAAGTAGAAAATCAGAGAGAAATCTCAGTGTAACAAAGCAATATATGAAAAAAACAATCTTCGTGCTATTTTTTGCCCTTGCAACACACCTGGCAATGGCGCAGCGGACAGTCTACCACCATCAGCCCGGGAAGCTTTTCAACCAGGGTAAAGAGATGTTTCTAGAAGGAAACTATACAGGTGCCCAGGATTTGTTGTCGCAATTTATCACGGAAAGCACCGACCGTTTGCTCATCGAAGAAGCAAAATACATGATGGCTGTTTCGTCTTTTTATAAAGGGGTGAAGAACAGTGGTGAGCGAATGAAGGAGTACCTGGATGAATACCCCGAAAGCATCTACCATCATCAGGTGAAATTTCTGATCGGTTCATACCATTTCGACGAAAAAGACTGGAAGCTTGCCCGGTTTTGGTTTGACCAGGCTGACCTGGATTACCTGAAACCGTCGGAGCAGGAAGATTTTAGCTTTAGGAGCGCTTATGCAAACCTACAGCTTGACAATAAAGATGAAGCCTACCGGCTTTTTGGATTGCTTTCGCAGAACAGCAAGAAATACCGCAATGCCGGAAATTTCTACGCCGGATATATCGATTACACGAACGGTAACTACGATGCCGCTTTACGTCGTTTTGAAGGGTTGCGGAACCATCCCGAATTCGGAGAGCAGGTTGCTTTTTATTCCGCACAATCCACCTTCTTCAACAACAAACTGGATGAAGCTATCCGCCTCGCGGATTCATTCCTGAAAGCTTATCCGCGCAGTGAGCACAATACTGAAATGTATCGGGTTCTGGGTAACAGCCATTACCGCCAGGGAAGAGCAACAACTGCCATTCCCTATTACGAAAATTATTTCGGCAGCACTGCCCGTCCACTTCGGGGAGATGCCTATTTCATGGGACTTTCTTACATGGAAGCACGAAGATTCAACGAAGCTGTGCAAATGTTTCAAAAAGCAGTTGGAGAACGGGATGCGCTTACGCAAAACGCTCAGCTGCAAATTGGGCAGGCCCAGTTGAAATTAGGACAAAAACAGCAGGCACAAATGGCATTTGAAGCAGCTTCGCGCGATAATTTCGACCCGCAGGTACGCGAAACTGCCATGTTTAACTATGCGTTGCTGGCGCACGAAACCAACTTCTCTGTTTTTAGTGAATCCATTGCGCTTTTCGAAAACTTTCTCAAAGAGTTCCCAAATTCTCCATATACCGATCAGGTGAACGATATTCTGGCCGAAACTTTCCTAACCACCAAGGATTACCAGGCTGCCATTGCAGCCATCAACCGCATATCCAGGCCCGGTCGCCGTATTTTGGAAGCAAAGCAAATGGTGCTTTTCCAGTTAGGAGCACAGGAGTTTATCAATGGAGACATGAACGCAGCCGTCCAACATTTCAACAACAGCATTGCACTGGGAAATTACGATGCTAAAGCTCGTAACAATGCCTATTACTGGCGTGGGGAGGCCTACTATCGCATGGCTAACTACCCGAATGCAGCGTCAGACTTTCAGGCATTCACTCAAAACGCATCGCCGGCAGATGAAAACTATGCCATGGGTTGGTACAACCTGGGTTACACCCGGTTCAAACAGAATCAATATTCGTCGGCTGTTACTGCTTTTCAGCAATACATCTCGGCGGAGACTAACAGAAACCGGACAGAATATGCCGATGCACACAACAGGATTGGGGATAGCTACTATTACAACCGGAGCTTTGCAGAAGCCGAGCGATTTTATACTACAGCCGCGACCATCAACCCTTCAGCAGCTGACTATGCGGCATACCAAAAAGCATTTGTGATGGGATTGCAGCGCAATTACCAGGGAAAGGCAGATGCGCTGGACGATTTGATGCGCCGTTATCCCCAATCCCAGTATTTCGATGATGCGCTTTATGAAAAAAGCCGCGCTTTGGTGATGATGAGCCGTGAGAGCGAAGCCATAAATGTTTTACAGCAGTTGGTGTCCGGCTATCCCAACAGCGCTTTGTCGAGCCAGGCAGGTATTCAGCTGGGGCAGTTGTATTACAACGGTGGAAATTATCAGAACAGTATATCGGCATATAAAAATGTAATTTCGAAATTTCCCGGCACAGACGATGCGAGGACAGCTCTTTTGTCGCTCGAGACCGTTTACAGTGAACTCAACGATATTCAGTCTTACGTGAATTATGCCAATTCATTGCCGGGCGGAATGCGCATCACCGTGTCGCGGCAAGATTCACTCACTTATCTGGCAGCAGAAAGTGTCTATATGCGTGGCTCAAAAACGGAAGCGGAATCGGGCATGCAACGCTACCTGCAAAGTTATCCCAACGGTGCATACCATACCGATGCCAACTATTATCTAGGCGTTTTGGCCGATGAGAAAGGCAACAAGCAACAGGCGGCAACCTATTTCAGGAAAGTAGCAGATGCCAACAGTGCCAAGTATCTCGACGATGCGCTGATCTATGTGTCCGCCATCGAATACAACAACGGAAACCTCAACCAGGCACTGGCAGATTATTCCAGACTGGCTAACTCGGCCCGGAATCAGAGCAGTCAGCAAACGGGACAGATGGGTGTTGTCCGTACACAGTACCGGTTGAAAAGTTTTCACGAAGCCGCTCGTGCAGCAACTGCTTTCCTGGCCAATGCCAATCTGTCGCCTGAAGTAACTGCAGAAGCCCGGTACCTGCGTGGAAAATCACTACAGCAAGTCAACGAGGTGGAAAAGGCGATGGACGATTTCCAATCGCTGGCACAAGACACACGAAACATTTACGGTGCGGAAGCGCAATTTATACTTGCCGACACGTATTACCGGTGGAAGTCGTACGACAAGGCAGAGTCACAGGTGAAATCGTTTATGCAAAAAGGAACGCCGCACCAGTACTGGATGGCGCGTGCACTGATTGTCCTGTCGGATACATACAGAGCCAAAGGCGATAATTTTCAGGCCAGACAATACCTTGAAAGCCTGAAAAACAACTACAAAGGCTCCGAAGCCGATGTTCAGCAAATGATAAACGAAAGACTAAGTAATTTATAATTCACAATGAATAATTGAAAATGAAAAAGACAATATTTAGTGTAGCCCTGTTGCTTGTATCTACCGGTATTTTTGCCCAACAACAAGACTCTTTGTTACGGCGTCAGATGGAACTTCAACGTGAGTTCAACCCAACGCTGCAGGATGCCAATAAAATAAATTCATTGCCGTCCGTCCCGCAGCCGGCAATCAAGAAAGCCAATACCGGTTATTCGCCTTGGGCGGGTAGAACCACGCCACCGTTGGAAATTGCTATCCCGGATCCCGCCAACATAATGACAGAGGTTCCTTTCAGTTCGAAAAAAGGATATGTTTCGCTCGGAGCCGGAAATTATGCCAATATCGATGGGGCATTGGGCTATCGCCTTGTCGAGAATGAAAAGAGCAACCTCACGTTTAATTTTCTGCATAGCTCATCCAACGGGGATATAAATTACGTACAGGAGAGTGATCCGGCGGGTAACAAGGCTTTTTTTATGGATAATCTGGGGCAGCTCCGGTACGGGCATCTGCTCAGTGCCTTCAAACTTAATCTCAAGGCCGCGTACTCGCATAATGCATTCAATTACTACGGCAATACTTTCGGGAATGACCGCTTTTACGACAATGTAAACCAAACACTGGGCGTTTTCAACTTGGGATTGGGGGTGGAGTCCAACAAATCGGACCTTGTTAATTATCGTGGATTTTTCGATTTCAAGAATTTTGCTAGCAAATACGGTTCGGATTTGACGAGTGCCGGTTTGAAAGGAAATCACATTGACGCCGTAGTTGGACTGGATAAGCCTTTTCAGGGTGGGGACAGCCGGGTAGGGGTTGATGGAAAGTTTCTTGGCGTTTTTTATAGTCAGGGTATGGATGATTTTACGCTGTTGGGTGCCAATCCATATGTCGCATTTGAAGGATTGAACTGGAAAGCCAGGTTGGGAGCTGATTTATTGTTTCAGATGCTGGGTGGAACAAAATTCCGGGTTGCACCAAACATTGAACTGGACCTGAAGGTTGCCGGACATTCTTCCCTTTATGCTCACATAAAAGGTGGAATTGACGGCAATACCTATTTGGATATGATGAACGAGTCGCGTTACATCACCCCTATGACACCGGTAAAATCATCCTTTTCAATTGTTGATATCGAAGCCGGAGCAAAGATTGGCGAAGTCAGTGGTTTTCGTTTCGATATTTTCGGAGGATTTAAGAAAACCGAGGATGAGCATTTCTTGGTATTAAATCAAATAGTTCAGGCAGAGACTCCCGATATGCCATCAATTAAGGAATCATTAGCCCCTCTTTATGGAAATTTTTCTCATTCTCATATTGGAGGAATGCTTCAATCCAACATCTGGTCGCCTTTAGATATTGCGTTGCGCATAAAAAAGAATTTTTATACCGTAAATGACACCGGTATCCCTGATGCAAAAGCCTATAACAAACCGGGTTTCGAAACTGATATTAGTACTACGTTTAGTGCCACGAGCAACCTGAAATTCATGCTCAACTATTATTTTGCCGGTGACAGGTGGTCCTACTTCAATGATACAAATGTACAAATAAACAACATTAACGACCTCAATTTTGGAGCCCTTTACGACATCAATGAATCCTTTGCTATTCACTTGAAAGCCAATAATCTTCTGCTCCAGAAGTACGATATCTGGTACGGATATCCGGCACAGGGTTTCAATGCGATGGGTGGGTTTACACTTAAATTCTAAATTAAAAGAGTCGGAACAACGGGCTATTACATAAAAATATCCTTAACGATACTGAAGATGAAAAACAGCACAAAAGTTGTGAAGAAAGGGTGGTTATTGATACTGCTGCTGACTATTCTGCAGCAGCCTGTCGCCGGACAATTACAAAAGGGGAAGGGTTATCCTAAGAAAGCCTACGAGAGTGACCTGCTACAACACTTTGCTGCTCCCCCAGGGGGTTACGGCAATGTTCCTTTCTACTGGTGGAATGGAGACTCGCTCAGGAAAGAACGGTTGCAGGAGCAACTGGACATCCTCTCTTCGTCAGCAGTGGATGGCTTTGCTGTTAGTTACATTCATACTTCTCCGCGCATAGATACGTTGGAGAACAGAGATGGCTACGGACTCTACGGTATGACCGAACCGGGTGTGCCTCACGTTTTTTCGGATAAATGGTGGGAGGTTTGGAATTGGTTCTCGGGTGAGGCTGGACGCCGTGGCCTGGGAGCCGGACTCGACGATTATACCGTGGGTTGGAACGGTAACGGATACTATCCCGATGAGCTGGACACCGTGGCGGTATTCCGGAATTACAGCGGTGAGCTGGTGATCCGCGTGGACAGCATCAGAGGAGGAGAAACCTACAATGCCTTGCAACCAGAAAACCTGTTGACGGTAGTAGTATGGCCGGGTAAAATAGTACTTACAGACAGCGTGACAGACGGCCGTATACGATGGAGGGCTCCCGGCAAGGGAATCAGTCGCATTTACACCATTACTACAGCACCGGGTTATGTGATTCATCCCGAACATGGCAACAAATTATTGGATGTATATTTCAATCGCTTTGAGGAGAGGATGGATGATGCGGGCCGCGCGGGGATGAACTATTTTTTTCAGGATGAACTCGCATATCCGATCCACATGCTCACCTGGTCGGATGATTTCAGCGAGGAGTTTATCCGCAGAAAAGGATATGACATCGTTCCCTATCTGCCCGCTTTAAAAGAATCCATAGGTCCGGTCACTCCTCGCGTACGAATGGATTATTGCGAGGTATTGATGGATCTTTCCGAAGAACGTTACTACAAGCCTATCTATCAGTGGCATGCCGACAGAGGATTGATGTACGGTTGCGACAATCTGAGCCGGGGCAAGGACCCAATGGCATACATAGACTACTTCCGGGCCATGTCGTGGTTCACCGCTCCCGGGAACGACGCTCCCGCAAGGGGATCGAGCTTCCTCGAAACAAAAATTTCCAGTTCCATCGCTCATCTCTACAGCCGTCCTCGTACCTGGCTGGAGGCGTTCCACAGTATGGGATGGGGCAGTTCAGGAGCCTGGCTTACCGATCAGATTGACCACCACTTCGTTGCCGGAGGAAACCTGGTGTGCATGCACGGCTTGTACTATTCCACACACGGGGGATGGTGGGAGTGGGCGCCGCCCGACTTTCATTTCCGAATGCCTTACTGGCCTCACATGAAAAGGTGGCTAGACTATACCGAACGGATGAGTTTCATTCTGAGCCAGGGCTCTCATGTTTGTGATATTGCGCTAGTGTATCCAACGGAGACGATACAGGCTTATCCCGGTACGAAACCCGACGGGGTGTTTGATCTGGCCCTAAGGCTGAGCAACAGCGGACTGGATTTTGATTTTGTGGATTTTCGCTCGTTGAGGGATGCGAGTATTGAGGAGCGTGAACTGAGGATGGCGGACGAACGGTACAAAGTGCTTGTTTTGGCCGATATGGAGGCTATGCACCACTCATCCCTTACCCGGGCGCTGGCGTTTTACCGCGCCGGAGGGATTGTGCTAGCTACGGGTCGCCTGCCGAGGGCCACTTCTGCAAAAGGAGAGAAGGACCCCGAGGTAGAGGCGATACTGCGTGAACTATTTGGCCTTACTGCAGCCGAGGTAGCTGCGGGTAAGCCGGCAAAGAAACAGGTGAATGCTGCCGGCGGTGTGGGTTGGTATATCCCCGAAGCGCCGGAACGACAGGTTGCGGGGCTTATTACTCCCGACTTCCGGCCTGGGCCGGATGGGGGCAAGGTACTGCATCGCAGGGTGGGTAACAAGGATATTTATATGGTGAAGGATGTGGAAAAGGGGAGCGAATGCTTCTTCCGGGCTACGGGTCGTGTGGAGCTGTGGGATGCCCACAGCGGTACCGCACAAGCCTGTCCCGTGTTATCTCAAGATAAAGCCGGCACCCGCATCCGGATGAACAGAGAGACGGGTAACTCCTACCTGATTGTTTTCTCTCCGGGCGAACCACTGATGGCGGATGAGGGCCGCACAGCCCTCCGGCTTAGTTACGAGATACCGTTAGGGCGGGAATGGGTGACGGAGTTGCTGCCTACACTTCAGAACAAGTGGGGAGACTACCGCTTTCCGGCTTTCGACGGTATGATAGGAGCGGAGGCCCGCTCGTTCCGCTATGCCCCGGACAACGGGATGCCAGGCAACTGGATGCAACCGGACTATAATGATGCCAATTGGAAGGAGGGTATTTACGGCTATGGCCCGCAACTCATGACCCAGGCTGACGGTATAGCATGGACACCGGTCTCCTTCTCCTGGCAGTACGGCGTTTGGGACAATCCGGGTGCACAGGGATACCATGGCCTGAAAGGGAAGGTGGATGATCGTTTCTTTATATTAGACAAAGGGAAAAATCAGCGCTTTAGGACGTATGTCTATGCCCCGAAAGGTGGGGTTTACAGGATAGAATCAGACGGGGTATTACCCCAATGGATACATGTCAATGGACTGGAGGTGAAAGAGACGGTCCACCTGAAGAAGGGATGGCATGCTTTGGAGGTGCAATACGACCGGTCGGAACAGTTAGATTATAAGCCCCGCACGGGTTTGTATAACGACACGCGTCTGCGCGGAATGGTGCTCTTCTTTCCGGAGGAGACGCCTCTGCCGGAGAAACCATCCCCTTATGCCGATGAGGTGTCGTCGCGCTGGGTTACAGGCAAACACCTGCTGTTTGACCCTTACGGCGGTACCCGCAACCGGTGGAACTTCCGCTTTGACGCAGTACCGGGTCTGGAGGAGATGACTCTGGTGTTGCAGGGTGAACTGACGGACCTCTGGATCGATGGAGAGAAGGCCGCACGGAGTCAGATCCTTCGTACACCCGGTAAAAGAGGTATGAACCGTTATCGGGTGACACTCAGGAAGAAGAAAGAGCGAACAGCAACGGTTGCCTTCACGGTGCGTGCGGAAAAAGGTTACCAGGGTACGGCTGTGGTGCGGGAACCGGTGACACTGAAAACTTCAACGGGACTTATGAAGAGCGGAGACTGGTCACAGGAGGGAGCGTTACGATACTATTCCGGAGGGATCCGTTACCGTCAATCGTACGAACTGAATAACACCGCGGGGGCAAAGCAGATCATGCTGAAACTGGGAGAGGTGGTGGCTACCTGCGAGGTGACAGTTAACGGGCAGTCAGCTGGCGTGTTGATCAGCCCTCCCTATGAGTTGGACATTACCGGACTGGTGAAAGATGGTAAGAACGATATCGAGGTACTGGTGTACAGTACCCTGTCTAACCACTATCAGACTATCCCTACACCGTACCGGGGTGAGCCGCGGGCCGGACTTATCGGTCCGGTGTTGATGTCGGTATATGAATGAATTTACGGACTCGGGGCGAGTTTGTCCTTTTCATTCCTTAACTACATTAAGGTGTGGTTAAGGAATACCGACCGTGGTGAATTTGTTGTTGGCTGTCCCCGGTGGATTCGTTCGACAAGTTCCTGACATGTTCTGTAAGCCGGTATTACGGGGACAGAACCAAGTTCCCAGGATGTATTAACCTGAATATTTGCGTCTTTCGCATTCTGCCTGCTTCCTGCTTCCTGTGCGATACGTAGCAGTAGAAAATCGGAGTAAGAGGATACTTCGGGATCTTTCAGCGGATCTCCAAACTCAGCGAAATAGGAGAAAACCAGCCTTTTGTGTAGTTCCCTCCCCGGGAATTTCAAGGGTTGACGGAGTTTATGACTGTCCTTTCAAACAGAATGCCACAAACAATAAACGAAACATTATTTTCTTCTTTATGATTATCAGTACGCTATCGCATGCATTTTTAGCTACAGTGAATATTCGGTATCCAGCCGTTTTATTATCCTTGCGGGATTCCCTGCCGCTATTACATCGTCAGGTATATCTTTAGTAACTACGCTCCCGGCACCGATAATTGTTCTGTTACCTATGCTGACCCCCGGGCAGATGGTTGTGTTTCCTCCAATCCACACATTATTTCCGATGAAGACAGGTTTCCCAAATTCAATTCTCGTAGCTCTCTGCTTCCATTGAACCGGATGTGCAGCTGTATATATTTCTACAGAAGGACCTATCAGTACATCGTTACCGATAGTTACAGTTGTCACGTCGAGTATTGTGCAGTTATAATTGATGTAGACGTTGTTTCCGAAGTGGATGTTATATCCGTAGTCGCAGAAAAAAGGCCCTTCAATATGTACATTGTCTCCTTGCACCGGACAAAGTTCCTTCAATATCTCGGATCTCTTCCCTTTTTCGACGGGATCGATTGCGTTGTACTCCCTGCATAATCGTACAGAATTCAAATGTTCTCCGGATAATTCAGCACCTGAACCCATATACAATTCTCCACGAATCATTTTTTCCTTTTCTGTCATAAAGCTGTTTGAATGAATTAATTTTTTGCGGTAAAAATAAAACAATTTTCTCAGGTTTTGGTACTTTCTTCACAAAGAAAGAATTCGGATTTAAAAAAACTTGACTTCTCCGGTGCTTGTCATCTTTCCTGAAGGCTGAAGTGATCAAAGGTGCAGCTCTAGATATGGTTGATATTCTACAAGTTTGGATCTTCTTTCAGGATGAAAACAAACAAAAGAAAAACCGGAAACTGATTGATAACAATTGATCAGTTTCCGGAAATTTTCACAGCTCACAGAACGTATGCTTCATATTGACTTTTGGTGAGATTTTTTATGTCAAGCGCAAGGTCTTAGAGCAATCAGGCCGCCCTTATGAATTCAATCATGTTGGATAAGAATCCTTAGGGAGATACTGGTTTATTGTGTGTCGATTGTGTAATTGACTGTAAGCTGTTTGATCCTATTCCCCGATAATTTGTACTTCACAGACTCTTTTTCTTTCACGGATCTGGTCCCAGTCCACAAAGTAAATGAACCCAAAATCGCCCAACGAGAGCTTTCCGTCAACCAGAGGTATGGTTTCGGAACGCCCGAAAAACACGGAACGTAAGTGGGCGTCAGTGTTAAGGCTGCCTTTCGGTTCTTCGTCCGGGAAGGTAAGCGCAAACTTAATGTGCTCCGGACCCGGATGCAAGTATTGCCCTTCGGTTCTGCATGTCGGCACCAGCTTCTCCATGATGTTGTTCAAATCCTGTTGCAGGTATTCCCTGCCGAAAAAATTGAGGTCGTGCGAACATTCCTGCGTCATCACCGAGCAGGTGGTGTGGTGCGAATAAACGACACAAATGCCGTTCTGAACGCCGGATTCATTCACAATTCTTTTTACTTCGTCCGTCACGTTGTGAAAATCCGGCCTGTGATCTTTTGACTGAAGGTCAATTGTTCCCCTGTAAAGTTTCATTTTTTTAATCTCCTTTCTTAGTTAGTTTGTAAATCAATTATTTATTTAAATCATCCCATGCTCTTCTAACGGCGCCGATCATTTCATCCAGCATCGCCTCCGGATCCTCCGCTCTCATGATCCCGCTGGTGGTGCCCGTGGCGTCAGCCCCCGCCCTGATCGTCCTGTAAACATCCTGCCCGTTCTTGATTCCGGCTGCTTGTAATACCTGAATCTCCGTGTTTACCTTTTTTATGGCCGAAGTGGTTGCAATCACGTACTCCTCGTCGCTGGTCTGTCCCGTGCCGATCAATTCCGTGGGTTCAGCCACGATAATATTGGGAGAAAGATGGGCAACTGCCTCTGCCTCCCGGATGGAGTCGGCACATACCATTGAAACCAGGCCCACTTCATCCGCCCGTCTAATTGCCCGGGACAGATCAGCCAGGGTCATCGGTTTTTCGGCGTGGTTGAGAATGACACCGACAGCGCCGGCTGCTTTTAGCGCCTCTGGAAGGATGGAGCCGTTTCCCCTGCCTATCGGGACCGGATCCATGTGTTGAGCAAAAATGAGCACGTGTTCCGTCTCCCTGGCCAGCAGGTAAATATCCGACGGTTGCAGTGTTAGAATTATTCTCACATCGTACTTGACGGAAGCTTCATCGGCCGCTTTTGCCAGCCTCAGCATCCTTTCCCCATACATGTAAGCTTTAGGTCCAATTTCAAAAAATGGCGGTTTTATTGTTAATCCCTTATACATATTATTTGGTAATTTTATTTTTGGTTTCAGATACTCTATTTACCCGTTAAGCCTGCTGCCGACAGCGCCGCCCGGGTGGATTAAGGCAAACTGCTCCAACGAATACCCGGTGGTTTCCATAATGGAGGCAAGCATGGCGTCAAAAATGGCAATCGTGGCTACGAAGCTGGCCGTTGCCATGACATTCAACCCGTCACTCTCCTTCTCGATTTTCATGGGGACAACGATTTGTGAATTTTTAGCCAGGGGAGCATCCAGGTTCTCGGTAACCCCGATAAGGATCACCTCTTTTTTATTGCACACCTCGATGATGGGTAACAGCTCGGCGGTCTTTCCTCCCCGGGAGACCATCACTACCGCATCTCCCTTTTTCATGCATCCCATTCCTCCGTGGATGGCTTCCGCCGGCGACAGGAATTGTGCGTTTCTCTCTATGCAGCACAACGAGTGTGCGAACTTTTTGGCTGCGATACCGGACGACCCGCTGGCGCAGGTTATTATCTTGGGACAGCTGCTCAATACTTCAACGGCTTTTAAAAAGCTCTCTTTGTCCAGGTAATCAATGATATCCGAAATGGCCTTGCTTTCAATCTTTAAGGACTGTATTGCGCGTTGCAGGATCGCATCTTCTGTTAATTCTTTCATAATTTATTTTCCAATTTATATTTTTCTACATCTGCTGGATTTGGGTTTATCAGCTGAGCATATCTTGCCTGTTTTTCGAAATATTTTTCCCTGTCTTCCTGTTGGATATTCCCTGTCGATCCGATTAATGCGGCCCCCTGGCAGGCCAATTCACTGCATTCGGGTACCATAAAAACTTTATTGAGGATATCGGCCTTTATTTGCATCCACAAAAGGCTCCGGGCTCCTCCTCCTGAAGCTATTAACACCTCTGATACGTTTTCTTTATCCAGACTGCAAATTAAGTCTCGTAAACTTAAACCAGTCGATTCGAGAATCGCCCTTACAAAATGTCCGTGGGAATGCTTGTTTGTAATGTTCTGGAATCCCGAAAGTGATTCAAACTTATCAACACAGGGAGAAGCTTTTAAACCATCACTTCCCGGGGCAATGCCTTCGGCCATCTTTAACAGTTCTTCAATGGATAATTCAGGAGCAAACTTTTTTTGATACCACTCTAGTGCTGTAGCTCCATTTTCATTGAAAGCCATTTGAAAATAATATTCTTTTCTTAAGCCTGGAGCTATGTTTATTCCCGCTCTCGGAGAGAATCCTTGATGATAATTCACGCATGCCAGCACAGTGCCTGTTGATTCGGAAATTTGGGTTGAACTCGTTAAGCCAGCACCTACAGCAACAATATGGTGGTCTAATCCTCCCAGGAAGAATTTCGTGTCGGCAGACAATCCCAATTGTATAGCTCTTTCTCCGGCTAAAGTGCCGACAAAACTTCCTGTTCTTTTGGGAGAAAACAAGAATTTTTTGTTGATATTCAGTGTTTCTAATGCTTCGTTCCACCACTTTTCTTCAAGTAGATCGAACAGTCCTGTCATGGAAGATGTACTGAAGTCGCTTACTTTTTGTCCGGTTAACGAGAATGTCAGGTAGTCTGAAACGGAAGCAATGCTGTTTACCTTCTCCCAGATTTCCGGCTTGTTCTCTTGAAACCAAACTATTTTAGCTGCCATTGATTGCAAACCGGGCAAAATTCCTAATCCTGTTTTCTTTAGAAAATTAGGGTTTTCCAATAAAGAGTCCAGAACGGAAGGAATTTGTCCGGCTCTTTTGTCCGGCCACAGAATCAATGGAGTTAACGGATGATCCGTTTCATCTAACAGGATAAAGCTGTTGGCTTGCGATGAATAGGAAACAGCAATTAGCTCGTTTGGGTTGATTTCTGCCTTTTCAATTGCCCGATTAATGCATTTACGTAGTGTAACCCAAAAATCAGCGATTGGCAATTCACAGATCTTTCCATCGTCTGTTTGTTTAATAACAAGACAACGTCCCAGTCCGGCGAGATTTCCTTGTTCATCGAATATGCCTGCCTTGAAGTAACTTGTCCCTAAATCTATTCCGAGATAGAATCCCATTTCACATCGATTTTAATTCCTTGATTGTTTCGGCCAGCATTAATTTACCGGCCTTGTAATCGAAGAAAGAATTTCCAGCTTCATAATAACCTCCGTCCTGGGCTTCCTGGGTAACGAGATAACCTTGAAGTTCGCCATTGGCATAGGTTATCAAAGCGATCTCTTTAGCATGATTTTTCAGTTCAATGCCGTACTCTACAAAAACCTCCCCTGGCCAGGCTACAAATTTCCATTCACCCACTTTAATTATTTGTATTTCAGCAGGCAGAGAGCTTTGGTATGCTTTTCCCAATTTGTTGTCCTGAGCTAATTTCGACAAATACAGGAGTTCTTCTGAACCAAACCAGTTCACTTCTGCCGTGCGGACCTCCTGCGGAATTTCTGAATTCTTTTTAAGCTCTTCGAAACGTTTTTTGGTTTTGTCGCGATGTTCAACTGCCCATTCAATCGAGGGAAAAGCCCGTTTGGGCAAATCGACGAATTTTTGAGCGGCTGAAACAGGTATATGGGAGGAGAAAGTCACCGTCTCCGTTAGCTTGGAGCTGATGGAATCTGCAACAATCTGTCCTATTCGTTTGGCCTCTTCAAATGTGTTGGATTTTGTCACGTGTCTCGGGCTTTGATTCCCGGCAGTCCCGGTAAAATAGATGACTGGACGGTCATTTCCTAAAACTACTTCCTGAAGGGTTTTTCGGACAAAATGCGGAAAATCACTGCTGTACAGTGTTGAGTTTTCGTGCAATATGGTAGGGTGCATGTTGCAAATCAGCATACAACTGATAAATTCATCATTGTACTTATTTTTGACAAATACTGCCGGAACATCCGTGTCTTTTGCCCACTCAGGATTGTGTCGATTGGTTCCCACACCGGTTGCGTCTCCAACAACAACGGCAATCTCCGCCAACGTTGCATTCTCAACTGCCTGGCAAGCTGCTTTTACGGTGCTCTCCTCCATGAATTTCAGGTAGTTTCTATCAACTTTTGGAACGATTGGGTCGTTCGCACTGATTACCACATCTACAGTAACTGGAGCTGAATGTGTATGTGTTGCCGCTACCAGTATATTGGAAGCCTGTATCCCGGTTTCTTTAGAAATTTCTTCTCTTATCCGAGCTGTAGATGCTTTACTCACGTATATAACGTCGTTGGAAATAAACAAAACCTGATTCTTCCCATCCGTTAAATACAAAGCTGAACTTAACAAATCATCGTGTGTGCCGGTACTCATTCTATCAACAAACGGGTAACCGAACAAGAAATGTGATTCTTGCGGGGTAATATTTACGGTTGCTGCGCCGGCTTTTAATTCAGTCATCTTTAATGTTTTCTTAATATCCTTTGTTCCAGTCTGTTTCTATGTTTTGTGCGATGGTTTCCGATACGTATACGTCGGTCCTCAATGTCTGAAGGATGGATTCGGGCACAAGCGGTGTTACCGGTCCGTGCAGTACGAGACGCGTAGTAAATCGTTGCCATGCGGTGGTTGTACCGTGTACAGTAATAGCGTGTGTGTCAAATCGGTGTTTGGCATTTATTACATCAGCGGGGCCTATTGTCGCAGCCTTTGGAGGCACTGCCGCCAAATTTCCGCTCTTGCCAAAAACACCGTGTAATGAGTTTTGAGCGAGAGTGAAAGGACTTAACGTGCAGACCCTTGCTCCCATCTGTTTCCAGTCTTCCAGGGAACCCCGGAATTCGGGCGCATCCGGTTCGATAAAGGCTAAATGGCCTGTCCACCCGGGCCCACTGTAGCATATGTCGGCCCCACCACGGTCAGCAATCATTTTACTGTAATCATGTACATTCTTGTTGGTAAATCCGACAAACTGCTCTTTTGGCGGCCTCAGCCTTTTATCCAGTTCATAATAGAAATATTTCATCATCGCGTGAGTAAAACCAAATTCCCACCCTTCAGGCGCAATATTTCCGTTTTCATCGGCGTATTCATCCATAGCAAAAGCATAGACATTCCGGCAGTCTATATTACAAGCATTGATTAATCTGGCCAGATGTCTGTAAAGCGGGGCAGGATTGGGGAGTATCATTACGAGTTTTTCCCCGGTATCCGAAGAATGCTTGATTCTTCTGAACATGTCCGTTATCCAATAATATTCGACATCTGAATCAGGTAAAACCTTAATTTTAAAATCGGGGTTTTCGTGTCTCTCTATATCCTCTCTTTTGATGGCTAACACCCTGTTGATTTCTTTTTTGTCCTTAAAGGGTACCCATTCAGAGGGATTGAAGTCGAATTGCTGATGTCCTGTATTATGCCCAGGGTCAGGCTCAAATTTTTGAGTTTGTTTCATATTATTTCCTTTCAAAAAAACATTTACCGTTTATCCATGTTCCTAAAACATCCAGATTTTCATCTAATACGACGAAATCGGCGTCGTAACCTTCCTTTAATAATCCTTTCTTATCACCGAGGCCAAGAACCTGAGCCGGATGATGGCTTACCAACTTTGATGCTTGCACCAAATCCAAATCCAGCCATTTCACGGCATTTTTTAAAGCCCGGTCCATAGTCAGGCCACTCCCTGCCAATGTGTTGTCCTTTACGGAACGTGCAGGAGCGCCTTTGTACGCAAAGCAGATATCTCCCAAATTGCCGAACGAGAATTGTCCGGGCTCTAATCCCGCACCTACGTTGGCATCTGTAACGAGACAGACCTTGCCCGGCCCTTTCCTTTTACTGATCAAAGACATTTTTGCCGCCACGGGGTCAACATGTACGCCATCCAGGATGAAATCCACACTTACCCGCTCGTCTGCCAGGATGGCTTCAACGGCTCCGCAAGGTCGCACACCGGGTTCGGAAACAGAGGGACAGGGGAATACATCGTAGAAATGAGTAGCGTGTCGAACGCCCAATTCTATGGCTAGCTGAGTTTGTTCAACTGTGGCGGCAGTGTGTGTCATAAAGACAGGGGTGCCGTTGGCTGCCATCAACGGCAACAGTTTCTCGATTCCGTCTACGTCCGGAGAAATGCTGAAAATCGCTTTATGTGGTTTCGCCGCATGAATCAGAGCATGTACCCTTCCTTCATCTGCCCCGGAGATGGCCCCGGCGCCTAAAGCTCCTGTGATCTTGAGAAACGGCCCTTCCAGGTGGAAACCCAGTACTTCCGTTCCTTCAGTTTCTGTTTTGGACAACTCCGAGAGAAACTCAGCATCTTCTCCTTTAGGCCTGGGAGCCAGTGTGGGCAAAAATCCGGTAACTCCGTACTGGGGTAGAATTTTGCAGATTTCTTTCAAGTCTTCCGCACCGTTGTCCACCAGCATGCGGTGAATGCCGTGTATATGCAAATCAATGAATCCGGGCGTGATATACGATTCACCCAAATCAATCACATCACATCCCGGAGGAGATTCTCCTATATCGATAATTTTTCCTCCACTTGTTGTGAGATATCCTTTAACTACTTCAGAATCTGAAATTATAATCCCCTTGAAAGCAATTTGATTATTCCTTTGCATATGTTCAACCTTATTATTTCCGCCGATGGGGTATGGGGGTGCTACGCATGCATTCCGCCATCCATCAAAATGTTTTCTCCGTTTATATAAGCGCCGGCATCCGATGCCAACAGCACCATCAGGCCTTTTATGTCGTCGTTGTTTGCCATTCTTTCCAAAGGAACTTTTTTGTTGTAATTCTCCAGAAAGCGCTCGGGTTGATTATTGAATAAACCTCCCGGGCTAACGCAATTCACCCGTATGTTTTTCCCGGCATAAATACGGGCCAGGTACCGGGTGAGATTGATTATCCCCGCCCTGTGGAAAAAGTAATCGGGAGGCGGTATGCCCATATTCGTACCTTCGTAGTTGGAAAGATCCGGACCAAACATTCCCATCATAGAGGCAATATTTATTATACTTCCACCACCACTTTCTTCGATTAAATCTGCCATTTCACGTAAAATGTCCATAGCTCCGGTCGCATTTATACGCATGGATTCAGCAAAATTTTCAATGGGATCATTGTACGTCTTCATCGGTCTTGATACGGCATTATTTACAAAAACGTCTAATTTTCCAAATTTTTTGGTTATTGCCACTTTCAGAGCTACAACAGAGTCATGATCCCCTTGATCAACGGGCATGGAATGTACATCCCATCCTTCCTCCCGGAATTTAGACACAGTTTTCACTATATTATCCATATTACGGGAAGCAATGATTACGGTTCCTCCTGCTTCTGCCAATCCTTCTACGATGCATTTACCGTAGTTTCCAGCACCACCTGAAACCAAAATTATTTTGCCTTTTAAATTCAATAAATCTTTTATGTTCATTTTAAATCTGTTAAAACTTAGACATATCTATGGTTTTCCCTCCTTGCTTGGAACTTTCGATAGCCGCGATGATGGTCCGGAGGATATTTTCTGTTTTATCGAAAGAAAGCCGGGAGGTGCCTTGCTCTACGGATCTGACAAATTCAATAATGTTGTCTCTGAACATAGAGTAGGAGTTTTTTATATCAATTAATCGCCATCCCAGTTGTCCAAATAAGGATATCTGGAATGTACCCGTAATATCCATAAACAAATGTATTGTTGCCTGAAAACCATCAGCAAACTCAATATACACGATCTCTTTGTTTGTTTTGCCTATGGATTTGACAAATATGGGTTTAGGGTCATTCAAGACAGAGAATAATCCTTCCACGATATGAACGCCGTACTTGATCCAATCTTTTTTGCCCACCGCTGTTGCAAGTTCGAGCTTACCTAATGAGTCAATCTCTTGTTTTACAATCCTGGCTTCGTTGGCGTAGCGCATGGACGAGCAAGACATGATCAGCTTACCTTTAGCATTTTCATCAGCAAAGTATTGCAGGTCTTCTTTTGTATTTGCAAGTGGTTTGTCGACAAAAATAGGTATTCCCGCTTCCAAAAAGGGTTTAGCCATAGCTACATGATTTTCAGGATCATCTCTTGACAAGAGGATTGCATCCACGAGAGGTATCATATCTTCCAGCTTATTCACTATTAGAGATATTCTGCTTGATTTAGCGATACTTTCCGAAGTTACGCGGTCTTGTGTCCATACACACGTCACTTTTGCGTTGGATATTCCGAGTGTGTCTTTATTTGCTTCTAAATAATTTGCAACAGCCGGATAACCGACTTTCGTTATTTCACCGGCATCAAAAACTCCATTTATAATAGATGACCATGAGTAGGGATGAGCATTTCCAGGACTCATTCCGATTATACCAATTTTTATCATGTATTTTAATTTTATCTGTTATGTTAACCATTTCATTTTATCCCAATAGGGAAGATTAATAAATTCCGGTTCGGGATATGCTAATTGCCTCGCTTTATTCAGTTTTTCTTTACTTAAATAGACTCCATCCACCGTTCTTAGTGCTTCTTCCAAATATTCTTGCTTGTCAATACCCACCAATACGGAAGAAACTTCCGGAAATGACAATGCAAATTTGGTGGCTAATGCCGGCAATTTATAATTGGTTCCGTCCAATAATTCATGGTATTTTGCAATGTGGTTTTCTACGTCTTTGAGGGCTGGGTGAAGATTTCTCCCCCTGTCACTTAACAATCCTTTTAATAAAACAGATCTTACTACAATGCCGATTCCTTTCTCATCTGCTTTCTTGAACAGTTCTCCTTGCCGTTGATCCATAAGATTGAAAGGCAGCTGAATCATATTCCAGAATCCAATATCTATCGTTTTTTCCGTTACTTCTCTAGTGTATGTTGAAACGCCGGCTGCTTTAAATAACCCTTTATCTTTCAGGGAGGAGAAAACAGTTAGGATTTCTTCGTTTTCAAGAATTTTTACGGTTGCCTGGTGAAGCATAAAAATATCCACATAATCTGTTTGAAGTGCTTTCAGACTTTCATAGATGGATTTTTCAACAGTTTCTCTTAATTTATTTTTTGGTGGTAAGTTTCCTTCGTTATCAAGCAGGTGGACACATTTCGTGGCCAATATTACTTCACTACGTTTATTTTGGAATGCTTTACCCATAATATGCTCACTATTACCGTACATCCGGGCTGTATCGAAGAAATTTATACCCGAATCCAGTGCCAAACGAAGCAGGTCTATCGCTTTGGCTTCGGAGATCATATCCTTGTCGCTGTTGACTCCAATACCATAAGGGAGTCCGATTTCAACACCGCCAAAAGCAATTTCTGAAACTTCTATCCCCGTATTTCCTAATTTTCTTTTTTTCATAGTTAATAGACTCCGGCAGATTTGTTTTTTTCTTTTACCTGATTGATGTTGTTCATAATGTTATGGCAGTATGAACTTAATCCGATCACGTCAGCACCCATACTGATAAAACGGTAGCCCATGTCGATTAGTTCCTGGGCATTTTGCGGACTTCCCACAGTTGCTGCAAATTTTCCGTATTTACATGCAACTTCTGCTACCCGTCTGCGTGTTTCTGTTAGTTGGGGATGCTCCCATTCGCCAGGGGCACCGATGCCCTGGCTGAAATCGCCGGGTCCAAAAAACAACATATCGTATCCTTCCAATGCAGCAATTGCTTCCAAATCATCCAACGGTTCAGGATCTTCAATCTGTAAGGCAATAAACCGTTGTTCATTTGCTTTTCTCAGGTATTCATCAAAAGCAATGTTCGTATATCCACCGTCAGCATTTCCCCCATCAATCGGGCGTCTGCCGACAGGATGGAATCGGGTATAATGGATTATATTTTTTGCGTCTTCCACATTCATGATATGTGGAACTAAAATTCCGGTGGCATCCAGTTCCAACGGTTTTATCAAGTCACTGTAACTCCCCCGTGAAACGCGTACCATCAAATCTGTATCGTATGCTTTAGCCACCCAGTTCTGTGCTTTTATATCCGACCAGTCCTGTGCAACATGTTCACGATCAGCCCATAGGCAGTCAAATCCTGACATGGCTGCAATTTCTGCAACTTCTCCCCCTGATAAGTTCAGTTTAAAACAAATTACAACTTCTCCGTTTCTTAATTTTTTCAATACACGACTTTCTCTCATCTTCATAGGTGTTTATTTTTTATTTTCTCTGCATCGTTTTTTACCAACCACAAAAGAATTATACAAATTATTATACTTAAAGAAGCCAACCGGTATACCAAATTCAGGTTGATTTGGGAATCACGTAATGCTCCTGCGGCGTATATTCCTAGCCCTCCGATAATCGTTGCAAACATATTCAATATCCCATATCCAGTTGCCCTATATCTGTTGTCTACTGTCAAGCAAAGAATCGGCATAAGGTTAGTATCCACAAACATGCGTGTTAAGCCATAAATTAAAAAAAACAGAATGGCTATCCATAACACGGTAGTGTAACTTCCTGCAAAAACCGCAGGCGCAGCAATGGCAAGCCCTATCATAGGAATTAATATTCGTGCATGTTTGTTTTTTTTACTCCACCTGTCCGATAGAAATCCTCCAAGGAGTAATCCGGCGATTGACGCCGGATAAAGATAAGCCGTAGCGTAAAATCCTGCCATACTTTGAGATAAATTAAAATGCTCTTTATAATAGGTCGGAAGCCAGGCCATTACCATCCAGCCTACAACTCCCATTATACCCCAGAAAACGAAAAGAATTACGAACGATTTTCTGGTAAAAAGATCTTTAATGGCTGTGCTGAATTTCACGTTAACTTTTGTCTTGTTTTCAGTTTGTGAATTTAGAGGAATATTTTCAATAGATCCTGCTTTTGGAGCGTCTTTTAGAATAAACAACAACAAAATGGCGTAGGCAATACCCACCATGCCGAAGATATGAAAAGCATAATTCCAGGTATGGTTTTCAGCAATCCATCCACCAATAAAACCTAAACTTTGCCCCACCATAACTCCCGCAATATGTAATCCTGTTGCAGTAGATTGTGTGGGTCCCTTGTGGTAGTCCATAATTAGTGCCAATGCTGCTGGGATATAAAATGCTTCGCTGATTCCCATCAATGCCCGAGTAGCTAACAGTTGATTGTATGTTGTTGCAAGAGAGGTTAGCCAGGTTACAAGAGACCATATAAATAAACTACCGATTATAACCTTGCTGCGACTAAAACGGTCGGCCAGAAATCCTGCCAGCGGACTTAAAATACCATATACCCATAAAAAAACGGAAGTTAGCAATCCAAATTGTGCATCACTCATCGGAATGGATTCGACGATTGAACTACGCATCGTCGCAATCATTGTGCGGTCGAGATAATTTAGTGCTCCTACTATGAATAATAAACCAACCACCAACCAGGCGTTTCTAGATACTTTTACTTGTATAGTTTTTGTTTGATCGGACATTTGTAATTTTTTTATTGCTTTAATTGTTGTCGGTAGATTTTGTAAAAAACTCATTAAAAAACAATGCTTGAAAAAATATTGAATTGTTTACGTACTCATAATCATGTTTCCCGGGACGAGTAATAAAATCATGAGGGATGTTCCAGTAAAGAAGTTCCTGGTGCAACCTGCAATTTGCGGGATAAAAAAAATCCTCAGTTCCACAATCAAACATAAATTTTATACTGTTGGGAGATAACTTGCTAATTTGACTAATAACTGTGTTTTTATCCCAGTTTTCAGGATATTCGCTTTGAGGCCCTAAACGATATTTTAAGTCCCATTCATCTGGAAAAGGACGGAAATCGACACCACCCATTATGCTGCCGGCGGCCCCATACAAATCCTGGTGTTTGAAAGCAAGATACAATGCTCCATGTCCTCCCATGCTTATCCCCGTGATGGCACGTCCGTTTCTGTTTTTTATTGTTTTATAATGATTATCTATCCAATCCACTAACTCTCTTGAAACATATGTCTCATACTTAAAAAGAGGATCTACTGGACTATCGAAATACCAGCTCCTGCCTCCGCCATCGGGGCATATAATGATAATGTTGTAGTTATCTGAAAGTGTTTTTATGACAGGCATAATATTAATCAAACTAGCATAATTTCCTCCGGATCCATGTAGTAAATACAGTACAGGTAAGTTATATAGACATGAATATGAATCAGGCAAGATGACAACAGCCTTTATCTCTTTTTTCATTGACGGGCTATACGTTATTACTGTATCTACCGTACTGGCAGATATGTTTGCCGTTAGTAAGAAAAATAAAACAACAATACCTTTATAATTATTCATATTTTAGAAAACAGTTAGGAAAATAAGATAATATGGATTTACAATTAATCTTTGTTTATTTTCCAATGAGTAGCCATAATAACAGGTTTTTTATTTCTGTCTGGCATTTGATAATACACCGTGTAAATTGAGCCATCATCGAGTTCTACGCTTGAAGGATATCCAAAATCCCAACTAGACGGGTAATCGTGTATCCTTTCTTCAGGTAAATCTGCTATTGATAAAGTTATTTCGTTTTTATAATCCCATGTTTTACCATTATCCTTGCTGATGCAAGCCCTCTGACCAGGATTTGGTGAAGTTCTTCTGCTGTATGTAGCAAGTATCCAATTGTTTGAAAGTCTGGTTAAGTGTGCTGGATAGCCGATCATAGGCGTTTCCTTCAATAAGGACCATGTATACCCCCCGTCATTACTCACACTCTGTCTTAAACAGTTGCTGCGTGATAAAGCAATTATTTTTCCATCAACAGTCTCTACAGCATGTACTTCAGATAATCCCGGAGAATGAGGAGGGAGAGGGATATCTCCAATTTTTTGCCATGTTTTACCATCATCAATTGATTCAGATACCCCTTTATTTGTTGCATATAGCAACCTTCCATCAGCCAATTTGATTGGACCGTGTGGAGAGTTTCCTATGGTCGGGATTGGGTCAGAAAATGTCTGGCCGCCGTCCACTGAACGCCTTATCCAATACCCAAGCCACTTTTTTTTAATTTCGTCAGGGATTTTTTCGGTATGACATGCGTATTGTTTATAGCGGCTATTGTAAAAGCGACTTTTTTTATCTGCAAATGCTAAAGAATTGAACCAGCTCACAAGGATGGTCCCTTTATCTGTAATTAAAATACCAGCATCCCGGTCATCCAGCGGAGTATTATTTATTAGCTTCGCTTCCGACCATGTTTGACCGCTATCGACGCTTTGAAGCATATATGTTTTTCCCCACGGACATACGTGCCAATCCCTATCTCCAGAAAAAACAACCAACAATTTGCCCGTTTGAGTTTTTGCAATGGTAGGCCACCCTACATACTTATTTGTTTGTTCACAGATAATCTTAGTCGAAATTATTAAAATATTGTTATCCGTATCGTATTTTATTCCAAAAATATCTACAATAGGGTAGTATCCAAAAATAAATAGTAACAAAAGTACTTTCCGACAGTTATTTTTTTTATGAATAATCATGGTTGGTAATAATCTTTTAAAGTTTTTTATTGTGGATACTAGCAATAAAGGATATTTAAATTGTCCGTGTAGATTAAATTAAGCTGTAATTATTTTTTTCCCAATATTGTTCCAGCAATATGTCGAGTCCCGTTTTCTTTATTAAAATAATATACAACCAAAACCCTGTTTTCATCAAGTAGTACGGGCCAAGTGTAACCAATATCTCCATTTCCACCATCCTCCCGCAAAATAATCTCCGGTGCGGTTGCAAAGTCGGTACATTCTGAGTTAAGTATTCGAGCTCGAATCCCGTAGGGTACATGACGATAACCATATGTTAGTAATACTCTATCATCCGGAAGTCGGAGCGCATTAAGAGGATGACCCTGAAAGCCCATTTTCTCCCATTTAAATGTTTTTCCTCCATCTGTGGATCGGGCTATACAAGCTTGATCATCCATATTAGCGGTTCTTAAAAAAGCCACTAAATCTCCTTTTGGGGTTTCATAAATTGAAGTTTCGTTAAAGGAGGCTTTGTCGTCAGTGGCAACCAACCCCGAATAGCTCCATGTGAGACCTTTATCATCTGATACAATCAGGTGATTGGATGTTTTCTTTATTGGAATAGAATCATTCACGGCAACAACCCAATAAATGCGTCCACTTTTTCCTTCGTAAAGAGCACCTCGATTGTATGCTGGCAGGGGCTCTCCCAAAGCACTCAAATAAATATCCTCATCAACATGAGGCGGATAAATGGGCTCTCCCCATGTTTTTCCACCATCAGTTGAACGCACCAAATACCCTCCCAAGAAGATAACCCCTCCTCCAATATCGAAAACGGGGCGTTTTAGGTTTTCAACTCCGTCCGGTCTTAAAAAAGCCCATGTATAGCTAGTACAAAGCAGGGTGCCATCACTCAGTTTCAATAAACAGGGATCCTGTGATCCGCCAAAAGGATGCGAATAAATAAGTTGAGGATCTTTGGTCCAAGTCTCACCATCATTTGAACGTACCATCATTAAGTAGCTGTTAGGATCGACGTGGTTGTTCCCTTTTTCATTAAATATTCTTCGGTCAGGAGCACGACGGAAAGCGACAATAAAATCGTTTTTACCGTTCTTTACAACAGAAGGAAATGAAGAATAATATTGTGAGTCCTCATAAATAACAACATCTTTAAATTTTTCCCACCTCCCATTTTCAGCATTTCTGTTCTTATTGTTATCACTAGCAGTACAATAATTAAACGTGACAAAAATTCCGATTAATAGACACAGTTCCAAATACTTTTTCATATCGTTAATTTTAAAAGTTTATTTTTTATGTAAAAAAAATCAATTTAATTTCCACCGATTACAGATTCTCAAAATTGCGTAAGATACAAAAGCCCGAAGATCTGCACTTATTGGATCAACACAAGACACATTAGTTTTTAAAAAGGAACTTAAAAGCGTTATGTCTTCAGGTTGTCCATTTTCTGCGAGCCCATCGGCAATTTTTATCCATATATTATTGTCAGTTATGTTTTTGTATTCCAGTAATTCTTTATATACCTGTTTAAATAAATCTGATTGAACCATTTCTTCATCAACACAGACGAATGCAGTATTCAATAAATTTATGCGAATGTCAGAGTCTTTAGGTTCAGATAATGCAGATTGGGCGAGGAGGGTCCATCGTTCCTCTTCCAGTATCCCTGATTGACGTATTACGTAGGCAGCTAAAGGTTTATGTGTGTTTTTTTCTTTTGAAAAAATTAGCTCAAGAAACGCATCTCGAACGCTTTTCAATGAGTCAAGCGAAACGTAACAGTTGCTCCATCTTGTATATAACGATAGACTTTTGTTGCCAGCTTCCATGGCTCGTTGTGTGATATCTGGATAATCCTTCAAAGGTGAAATCCTCAATTTAGCAAGTGTTTCCGCTGCATGAACCCGATCTTTTCCGTTTTCATCCGTAAATGCTTGCAATATTTTCTGAATCCATTTTTCTTTTTCCTCCGCCTTTGTTTCTGCTTGTGCTAAAACACGCCATATGCCAATTCTATAAGGCGAATCTTTTCCGAATTTTTTCTCTTCCTCTAAAAAAACGTCTTTAATGCCTTCGGGGTGACCAACCCATAATAAAAATTCTGCTGAATGTACTTTTACCCATTCAGACTGCGTTATTAGATTAGATTGCAGAATTTGGATTGCCTCTGTTTTTTCTTGTTTATAATCTTTTCCCTTACCTCCGAATATGGGATTGCAGCTGATTAAAGAAACAAAAAAAACTATCTGAAGATTCATCATTTTTATTGTGAAAAAATTACAACATTATATGGGAAATAATATATTATTTTTTTGTTCTATAGGAGCAATTACCAGCAAGTCCAACCTCCATCAACAATCAGATTATGTCCGGTTATGTAAGAAGCAGCATCTGACAGCAGGAAAGCTGCCACTCCTGCAATTTCCGTTGATTGCCCTATTCTGCACATTGGTGATTTATCCGATAATCGTTGAATAAAATCAGGATTCTCTTTTTGGATTTTTTTGTTAGGAAAAGGTCCAGGAGAGATGCAATTACACCTTACATTTTGTTTCCCCCAATGAACGGCCATATATCGAGTCATTTGAATTATACCCGCTTTCCCGACACCATATTCAATTGGATTTTTGTTCATCGGTTCTTTGTATACATCAGGATACGGAGCATTCATTCCATACATGCTAGCAAAAAGGACAATGCTGCCTTTTCCTTTTTTTGCCATTAGTGTTCCAATTTCTTTGGAAAGAATAAAGCTAGATGTTATTCCGCCATTATTGGCATAATTAAAATCATCTTCATTCAAGTCCTCCATCTTTTTTGCAGTTGTAGCAAATGTTAAGTTCACCAAACCATCTGGGATCCCTGTCTTTTCTACATATCTCGAAATAAAAGTTTTAAGTTGGCCAGTATCTCTGATGTCTAATGATTCAGGCGTTATTGAACTGCGTGATATTGATAAGGATTCGATAAAAAATGAGGCGTTTTGCGAGAGGTCAACACACAATACTTTTGCTCCCAACTCGGCTAGTAAAAGAACCAATGGTTGACCCAAATACCCCGCACCTCCAAATACCCAAATATTTTTATCCTGAAGAGAAAAAATTGATTTATCCATGAAGTTGATAATTAATCTTGATTAAATTTAATAGAATACAGATCCGCATCTTTCATATAAATTCTCAAACGAACCGCTTTTGAAGCTAGAGGTTTAACGTCTTTATTTCCTTTCCAGGTTACAATTTTTGAAATTTCATCACCAATGATTGTATCTGAATCATCCATTGTGTAACCGGGAATTGCTTTCCCATTATCATCCTGAATTTCAAATTTAAGTTCACCGACCGCTGAGGTTGAATAGTTTATTTCAAGTTCTTTGCCTGAAAAAGTAAATGCTTTGCTGAGGACTTCCCCTCCTTTATACGGAGCAGACAATGACGTGAATCCATCCAATCTTAAAGAATATCTGTGTAAATGAGCCGAGGGTTGAGCGTAATCTTGGTTGACGTATATAGACATCTCTGTAGGAGTGGTTTGTACAACATTCAGTGCTGGATAATTGGATCGTGAGACCCAATTATCCAATCCGATTCCTGGACGGATAAAAGCTTCCATAAAAGTACGATCATATACATTTCCTCCCCGTGAAGTCATAAAAAAGGCATCCGAGCAATCTTTGAAATAACCGGGATTTACGTTGAGCTTTTTTGCTTGTTCTTCTGTCAAAACCTGACGTCCGGGCATAAACCGGCCACCAATTGCAACATATATATGCGGAGCCCTGAAGTACGGACTTGTTTGTTGAGTATAGAGATGCTCCAAGGGGGTATCACCAAAAGTCATTGCTTCTGGCTCTGACCAATTGATGAAATCACTTGATGTTGAACGTCCTATAGATCTAAATCCTTTATATGCAGTAAATCCTCCATCGGACCAGATACGAAAATAACAGACATAACATTTTTCACTTTCGGACCAAAATGCAACATTTTGCGAGTCAAAAACTCCCTTTTTTAACACAGCTTCTTTTTGTAATTCTTTCCAATTTATTCCGTCTTCTGATACATAAGCTAATAAACCGGTTTTGTCAGTTCCACCTATGCCTTTGTATTTTTGTTCGGGTTTGGCATTGGGATTATTATCAAGAAATGGGCAGAAATTATGAGGTACAGGAGCAATGTTGGCTAAGATAACGTTATTTTTTTTTGATCCTTGAATCGTATGAATTCTTAAATTGGGTTTGTACCATTTTATTCCATCTTTTGATTCTGTATAACAAGTAACTTCGTTGTTGTTTCCATCTTTACCTCCTTGTGAACCGCGATAATACGCCCTGTAAATATCATTGTCCTTAATTATAGTCACATAACCGCAGAAAGGACCCTCCCATGGTTTATCGAAATTAAAGACAGGGCCTTCATCCACGGGGATATGTTTTTTTATAGTAACCCCTTGAAACTTTTCGATTAAGTAATGATCGACAAAAAGTTCCCGGCTGTCTTTTAATTCCAGAACTTGATCGACGATTCCTCCTTTATTGAAAACGCTGAAGTTTAATAATAATAACAGACCAAGACATGCAAATGAATTTGTTCTTATTTTGTTATGTATTTCAAGCTTCTTAATATTTAAAAAACCATCTCTCATACGTTAATGTCTCAAATAAGCAGTGATGAACACTTTAATTAAAATCTATATAAATCTGTACAATCTTACTTCTTAATGTCGAATTCTTTTAGAGGAATGGATGCCAGATATATATTAGATTTCCCTTCGTGACTTGAGTAATACACCACCAATAATTGTTTTTTGTGAATAATCATACCTGGATAACTAGTGTCTCCACTACTCGGTAATCTGACTATTTTTTGTACATTTCCATTTAAATCTGTGACAAGCAGAGCCGTGATAGCTGATTTGTCTTCACGGTAACGTGATCCAATTACTAATTGATTGTTATTTAAGAAAAGGAAATTGGGACCTCCTAATCTCCATGTCAATTTATTAAAATCCCAATTTACATATGGAAAATCACTTTTAGCCAATACTCCCATCTGATCGGCACTTTCTCGACGCACCAATACGTACATTTTTCCTTTATTATCAAAACGGACAGTACTCTCATTGGGGTTTCCATCAATGTTTAGTTGCGAAACTTTTTCATATTTTATTCCATCTGAAGTTTTGACGAGAAATGCATTCCAATTTTTTGTATTTCTTTGTCCAGGATATACTTGATATAATATGCCGTAACCTGTATTTTTATGCCAGGTAACTCGCCATATCCAATCAAGAGCAGGCTCAATTGCACTGTCGATTTCTGTCTTGGTTAATGCAGAAAAGTTTTCTCCATTTTTATCGGAAAATGATACATAAGGCGATAAAGAAAGATATTGCCCATCTTTCCATACACCAGCAGCCAATGTGACTAACAAAGTTCCATCTGGCATTTTTGATAACCTAGCTTCTCTTATGTCAACTCCGTCCATTGTAAATAATCCAATCGTTTCCCAATTTTTCAAATCAGTAGATCTAATTAATCTCACTTTCCCATTATTTAGATTATCTACATGGCTATCTCCTTCACGAAAAGCGACATAAAAATACTTTTTATATTGAAATAAATCAGGAAAAGCATTGTGTTTCCCATGATCCCAAATTTTAGAAACCTGCAATTCTGACTCTTGTGCATTTATTGTGTTCTGTAAGCACATAATTAAGACAAGAGATAAATATAACTTGATTTTATTCATGACTATGTTCTGTTTAATAATTTATTTACTTAAAAGTATTCGATCTTTTCTAATACGATTATGGAAGATGGTGTTTAATTGCAAACTTCAATGGTAAAACTTTTAAATTTTGTTACCATTTTTGTCGTGTCACCTTCACTACAGTACTCATCATATGTGACTCCCAGTTTGCCAGGTTCTAGCTCAAGAAGCTGTCCATAACCGCTAGAACTACGAAAATAAGCACCGTTTGATTTACTTATCCAATATGGAGAAGACCAAGATTTTCCCTCATCTGTACTGAAAATAAGAAAAAAGCCCGGTCTTCCGGAAAGACAAACTATCAATCCATTTTTCATTCGTAACAATACTGGGTTTACCCCAAACGGTGCAATCGCTACTGGCGTTGTCCAGGAAAGTCCTCCATCCGTGGAGTGACAGGAGAAAAGAGGTGTATAACGCTCCATCATACTGCCACCCGGATTCCCTCCAGAACGCATTACGCATAATATGTTGCCGTTTCCCAAATACAGTAGATCTGGTTCACAGTAGCCTTCTGCCTGGGTTGGTAAAGGATATTGCTCAGGCGAAGCTACTGTGCTTAAATAGTTCCAAGTAGAACCTTTATCACGTGAGTATATAATACACGTTCGGTATTTATAAGCCAATGTTTTCTGTTCCGTCCATAAGCGTGGTGCCTTATCAAATACCAATCTGGGATAAGCTGCCTGGATCAGGTACCCATAGTCCCCCTCAATAAGTTTTCCCCATGTGGGTAATACATATATAGGGGGACTTTGAGTATTATCACTCATCAACGGAACCATATACGGTAAAGAAATTGCTACCTCTTTTGTTTTTATATTCCCTTTTATAAGCTCCTCCATTGAAGAAGCACAAATGATAGTGTGTCTGACCGATTCTCCAGGATGACCATCATAAGCAGTATTTTTATTCCATCCGTCTTCCCAGCCGATTATTGAGCCATTGCTAAGAGTAAGCATGTTTGGCTTCAAGAAGGATAGATTAAAACTGTCTCCTTTCACAAATGGTTCCCAATGAGCTCCGCCATCTGGAGAAATCTGCCACCATTGACTTGGTTGACTTTTATCCATCCAAGTTTGACCTCGTACCAGTAATTGATTATTTCCAATATTGGACAAAATGTCAGTGTACCAGCTGTTATTTTTAATTTTTGTTGCGCTTATTATCCTTAATATTAATTTGTTATCAACCAATTGTATTGTATCTCTGTGCTGATTTTTTTCTTCAGTTAATGAATATATGTTTTGAGAGTTAACAAAATGGTTATTCAAAACACAGACAATAAATAACATTATTGTTTTGTAATTCATAATCTGATATATTTATTTAGAACAATTTATTATTAAGTAACTTACGCAATAAGAGTTTCAAAAGAAATCCCTCTTTTTATAACTGGCGATGTAAATTTAATAGCCTGGGTTTTGTTTGACTTTTGGCTCTAAACTTAAAACAGAAGTAGCAATTGGAAAAAGCCTTAAATATTCCTTGTCTTTTTGAGTCTGTAATGTTGGAACAAGTTCAAATGCTTTATTAAAACGAAGTAAGTCCCACCATCTTTTACCTTCGTAGATTAGTTCGAATAGCCGTTCTTGTAAAATAGCCTCATCGTTTTGAGTTTGTGTACCATTTACAAAAATATGATTATTGTATTTTTCACCATATGCTCTCTTACGTATTTCATTTATTTCATCAGAAGGGTCTTGATTTAATCCGTTTTTAGCCTCAGCTTTCATTAATAACACGTCTGCGTAACGATATAAAACAATATCACTGGAAAATACACGATTGCCTCCAACAACAACACCTGAGCCTTTTAAACATACATTGGAATAATAAGTACTATCTCCTTTCTCATCAAAAGTATATATGTCAAAATAAGATGCTGCTTTTCTTGAATCATCATTTGAGAATTGATTCCTGACAAGATCACTTATAACCATAAGGCCTTGTCCTCCTCCTACAGGCAGCAATATGTCTTTTGCTTTTTGGGTGATATTACTTGGTACCGCTGATCCAATAATCCACATATGCCAAAAGAAATTACTCCCTTCTAAATCGTTATAACGAATGCTCATAATTATTTCTTTATTACCTTTATTCTCATACTTAAATATATCTGCAAAGTTCGGCAATAAGGAAACATTTGCTTTTTGTACTTCATTACAAGCATTTAATGCTGTTTCTAAATCAGTTGGTCCCCCGTTCATTTGCTTAGAAGTCCATAAATAAACATCTGCTTTTAAGGCATTTAATGCGGCTTTTGACCATACACTTCTACCTGCCGAAAATTCATTTGACGTAAAAAGTTGCAATGCTTTTTCAATGTCTTCTTTAATTAGTTTAAAGACATCTTCTTTTGGAGATCTTTCTTTGTATGTTATTTCAGGATTGGAACTTTCTGTAGGCTCCGTTCTTATTATAAGATCTCCCCATGTTTTTGACATATTATAATAAATAAATGCACGCATTGCATAGGCTTGAGCCAAGATATTGTTTTTGTCATTTTCTGATTTAAATACAATTCCGGGAACATATTTTAGAATCAAATTAGCACTATTGATAACTCTGTAGTAGGCGTACCAATCAGGATGACCAGGAACATCAGGAGTCATTGAGTTATTATACAAGACATAAGTACCTCCCCCATATACTCCTCCCGTATAAATTTCACTTCTTTGGTCTCCTGTCATGAATAATGCTTCTGATACGCCTCTCAAATCAACATACATCCCATAAAGTGCACCCTTTGCATCATCTTCTGTCTTCCAAAAGGAGTTGGTTGTAATTACGCTTGTCGGAGATACTTCCAATGCCTTATCACAGGAAATGATACAAATAAATAATAATAAAAATATTTTTATATATAGTGTTTTCATTTTTCTTAAATTAAAAAGTGACATTAATACTAAAAATAAAATTTCTGGGCATAGGATAATGGCCGTTATCTCTACCACCTTCTTCAGGATTTAATCCATCGTATTTTGTGAAATAATGTAAATTATTACCGGTTACATTTAATCTTATATTCCTTAGTTTAAGTTGTTCAACAAATGGTGTTGGGACGGTGTAGCTCAACGTAAGCTCCCTTAAGCTAAGAAAATCTCCCCGCTGATAAAATACAGAGTTTCCCCTATCTGTTACACCTAAAAAGTTATTACGTTGAACCCTTTCTCCTCCCCAATAATATCTTGAATATTTCGCAATGTCTCCTTGTTTTTTCCATGAATTATTGTATTTGTCTAATGTAAATGTACCATCAGCATATCCATTCATATCAAGAAATAATTTGCCGTAATTAAAGATAGTATGTCCTACAGCATAGTCCATCCTTACATACAGGTTGAAATTCTTATAGCTGAATGAGTTGTTAAATCCACCTGTCCATACAGGGAAAGTATTCCCCAAGTAAACCTGATCCTTGCTGTCAATTATACCATTGTTGTCGCTGTCCAACCATTTTGTGTCGCCTCCGTACTGGGTTTTATTTGCTCCTACGATATAAGTATAGATTGGGGCAGTTGCCGCCTCTTCATCAGTTGAGTAGATTCCAATTTGTTTTAAAGAATACATGTCTCCAATTCTCCCCCCTTCCTGTAATCCTCCTTTCCAAGCGTAATCATTCAGTTTAGAGTCCCAAACATAATCTCCGCCAATCCTATTATTCTCTATACCATTGTGTGGAAGGCTTAAAATCTTATTGCTTACCCGTGAAGCATTAAAAGATAAGTCCCATTGGAAAGTTGATGTACTTGGTAACATGTTAGCGCTTATCTCAAGTTCTATTCCTTTGTTTTCTAAACTGCCTAAATTAGTTAGTATGCTTGAAAAACCGGTTGATCTTGGAAGAGATAAGTTTGTAAGCAAATTATCTGTATGTCTTACGAAATAATCAAAAAGGAAGCTTATCCGATTCTCATACAATCCTAAATCAAGACCAATGTCAAATGTTTTTGATTGTTCCCATTTTAAATCGGAATTCGGCAGGACACTGTTTTGAATCGCTGCGTTTCCGTTATATTTTGCCCCTACGCTATAAGCTCCTTGCGCTTGGAAATCTCCTAATCCACTTATGTTGCCGTTCACCCCATAACTTCCTCTAACTTTTAGACTGGAAAAATCTTCAGGTATAGTACTCCAAAAGTTTTCTTTGTGTAAATTCCATCCCATGGAAATACCAGGAAAGAAACCCCATTTATAATTAGCTCCTAAATTAGATGCGCCGTCGTAACGGAAATTCAAAGAAAGAAGATATTTCTGAAGATAATTATAATTAAGTCTGCCAAAATATCCTATGATAACCTGATCGCTTATAGAACTACTGATTGATGTCGGCTCACTAACAGCGTTTAAAGTTGGAATTAGGTCAGTTGATGCTCCTCTTCCGTTTGCCGATAAGTTTGACACTTGCCTGTCATAATATGAAAACCCTAATTTTGAATCAATATTATGAGAGGTGTTAACAGTGGTAAAGTACGAGAAAACAGCATCTGCCTGTCGTTGTTTCCATCTATTGTTTCCAGCGCTTGCATTACGAGTGGTGACATAAGAAAGAGGACCATTCCAAAAACCCGGCTGGAAGCTATAACTGTCAGAAGAGACATTATACATTGATACTTGTGGATCAAAAGAAAATCCTGGTAAAAATCTCCAGTTGGCTCCCATTGTTAATGTGAGATTATCTGTAGAATTGTTGGATATCAACGTATTCATATGGTATAGAGGATTACCTATACTGCTTTGAGTTCCCGGAGCTAATGTGCCATCTTCAAATTTGAGTTTAGCAGTGGGAGCCAATCCTGCGCTGCGATAAAAAGTAACATCTGTTCCAAATGATGGGTTTTTTTGTTTTGAATTTGAGTACCGGACACCTCCATAAATACTTAGATTTTCTCTGGCCTTTATTTCCCCATTAATATCAAAGCTTAGTCGATTATATTCAGTAGTAATTACTGTACCTTCATTACTTAAATAACCGACGCCTACACGAAGGGTAGCCTTATCACTACCCCCTGAAACATCTATATGGTGATTGTTAGAAAGTCCAGTTTGATATGTTAAGCTCTGAAAATCAGTGTCTTGAAAAATCAGGGTTTTTGAAGGATCGGCAGGGTCTGGCATACTTTGCCATCCTTCTTTTAATTTATGTTCATTTTCTGGTGTAAGGTATTGTAACGTAAATGCTGTATTGTTGGTTAAATCATTTCCCGTTCCGTATCCCATTGGCAAGGTTAATCTATTTAAATCTATTGCTGGAAATTTATCAGGACGGTGGGCTAATCCATACCTGTTTAGTTCAATGTATTGTCTAGCATTTACAAAATCGTATAATTTGCCAACTTTGGAAATAGTATAATCAAAAGAATAATTTACCCTTAATTGATCTGTTTTTCCAGATTTAGTTGTAATGATTACTACTCCATTAGAACCACGTGCACCATAAATTGCTGTAGAGGCAGCATCTTTTAATACCTGTATGCTCTCTATGTCATCCGAAGAAATATTATTCATATCAGGACGTATAACGCCATCTATTATGTAAAGAGGAGCGGCGCCGTTTGGATTGTTGATTGAAGTACCTCCTCTAACAATTATGCGTGGAGCAGCTCCGGGTTGACCTGAGATACTTTGTACCCTCACCCCAGAAACAGATCCCTGTAAAGCTGAGGCCGCATTTGCATAAGGAACGTTTTCTAATACTTTATTGTCTAATTTTGTAACAGATGTTGTTATGGTTTCACGGGATTGAGATCCATATCCGATAACAACAACTTCATCTAAGGTCTTTGTATCTTCTTGCAGGATAACTTCAAAATAGGTCTTTCCTGCCACACTGATCTCTTGCGGTAAATATCCAATATAAGAAACCAGTATTGTTGCATTTTCTTCGATACTCAAAGTAAACCTGCCATCTACATCAGTAACCGTTCCATTACCCGGCACATTCTTTTCAATGATATTCGCACCAATAATAGGCTCATTGTTTACGTCCCTGATTAAACCTGAAATTTGTTTTTTCTGTTGTTGACTTATCTCCATTGAACTCTTAGTATTTCCTGCTTTAACAATAGTTAGAGGCAGAAATACAACCAGAATTACCATCAAGATTTTTTTGATTTTTGATAAGCCACTCCTGAAAGGATATAAAACGAGACAAGCGCTTAATAAATCGTTGTTTTTCATATTACTTTTTTTTAATAAATGTTGCAAATGGTATTTGCGATTTTTCTTTAAAAGTTTAACACATAATAAGAGAGTTTTATTTACTCATTAATTTTTTTTGCTAACTTACATAGCAATAGTCTTCAATACTTCTGCATTCTTTTTACAGAGTACTTATTAAGGATATTTTTTCATGTTTTTTGATTTTAATATTTATTAATTTAATAAGTTATAAAATTAGCTTAATTAATCTGAAGACTAGAGAGTTGATGTAATTTTCTCATTGCCTTCTTCCACACACAAAGCCAAGTAATTCAAAGGGGTAATGGTTGAGCCCTTTTGTCGCACATTTCACATACTGAAAATAAAACAATAGAAATTAAAATATTTTAATGTTCAAAGGAAACGTTTTTCTTGTGTTTGATTTAGACAATTCACGAAGCATTTGTGATAAAATGCGAAAATTATTACTATTGTAATGCTAAAAAGAGAAGATTGTGTTTTTAGTTAAGAATTGCCATAGGGTTGCTTAGTGCAGCGATATATATGAAGCGTCTGATCCGGTATTAGCGAAACTTACCCTGCGGTATTCCGGTGTATCCTTCCAGGATTACCTTATTGAGAAAGATCTTTCCTTAAATTATTGTTCTATTCATTCCCATGGATTTTGTTTATCCCAACTTTTAATTTTGTATCCGAAATAACCATAATATGCAATAAATAAATAACACGGTATAAGTATCCAATAAGCTTTTTGAGTACTGTCAATTGTGTCTGCAATTAATCCATAAAGCAACGGTACAACAGCACCTGCAACTACGCTCATAATAAGCAGGGCTGAGCCTATTTTTACAAAGCGCCCCAAGCCTTCCAAAGCGAGTGGCCATATAGCCGGCCAAAACAGAGCATTCACAAATCCGAGTAGCGATACCATGAAAACAGAAACGGACGAATGACTATATATAACCAGTATTGCCAAAATACTACCTGTAATGGCTCCATATTTTAAAAGTTTCTCTTGTTTTATATATTTGGGTATCAGGATCATTCCCGATAGATAGCCCATTATCATTGCAATTAAAGTAAATGACCCGAAAAGTTTAGCCCGGGTTTCCGGAAAACCTAACGACATCCCGTAATTAATAATGCTGTCAATTGCCATTACTTCTGTAGCTCCGGCACAAAATAAAGCGATTACCCCTAAAACCAGGTTTGGAAATTGAAATACATTTTTTTTGTCGTTGTGTGTTGAAAGAGTTTTGTGCTCCTCCTTTTCCTCTTCGATTTCAGGGAACCAATTGTTTTTTCTCAGAATAAAGGACATCACAACAAACAAGGCCGTAATAATTAAATAGGGAAATATTATTTTATTAAGTTCATCCTGTTGTACGATGTTTGTTGCCCCATGCAGCAAGATGCTACCCAACACCAGTTGCCCGATGATGCCTCCGATTTTATTGGAGAACCCCATAAAACTGATGCGTTTGGCACCGCTTTCATGGGGCCCCATTAAAGTAACATAGGGATTAATAGCCGTTTGGAGAAGCGTTAACCCGATGCCGGTGGTAAACAGTCCAACTAAAAAAATGGGATATGATGCCAATTTGGCTGCCGGGATAAAGAGTCCACATCCTAATGCCATTATCAGTAAGCCCGTCGACATACCGTTTTTGAACCCGATCTTCTTCAAAACCATGGATGAAGGTATCGCCATAAGCGTGTAAGACAGGTAATAGGCAAATGTAACCAAATAAGAGTTGAAATGGTTAAGTTCAAAAGTTTTTTTGAAAAAGGCAATCAACGTACCGTTTACCCAGGTTAGAAATCCGAAAATAAAAAAGAGGAAAGCGGCTAATAGAAGAGCCCTTTGAAATTGTCTTTTTTTTTGCATACTCAACGCTTAAATTTGAAATGGTTTGTGTATTCTTATTGTCATCTTGTTACCCTCTCCACTAATTTTAACTGGATTGCTGACCACAAATGTATAAATTCTTTAGTTGAGACTAAACTGCCTTAAATTGGCTATACTTAAATCTCTTTTACTTGTGAAAGTTTAATGAAGATGATCTGGAGAGCATTTGTTATACGTTTTGCTGTTTCACAGACTCATCTGTTTTTATGCTTTCAAGTCTGACTCCTGTATTGCCGCCTTTATCCATGCTAATGTCAATGGGTTGATTTGCTTTATAAGCGCCGCACGTAAAATCCGGAACTTCTATCGGCTCAGAATCGTTGGCTACGGACCATTCTGTAAGTGCGACCATTGAACTCCACAAGGCAGCATCGTAAACATTTTGATCCAGGGGTAATCCGTTTCTTAAACAATCGATAAGACGCCAGTCCATCATAAAGTCCATTCCACCGTGTCCACCCACTTTTTTGGCTAAATCACCCACTTTCTTAACAATAGGCGGAGTATATTTTTCTTCCAACTCTTTCATCTCTGCTTCAGACAACCATTCATGGTTTCCCAGACTTATACGTGGTGGAAGCGGCCATTTTTGAGCTACCGCTTTCGTTCCACTAACCATGTAAATCCTTGAATATGGGCGCGGACTTGAAACATCGTGTTGGAGCATAATTGTCCGTCCTTTTTCAGTTTTTATAATGGATGTATTCATGTTGCCCCTGTAAGAATCGGTGTCGAACTCTTTATAAAAATCATCTTGCTGGGCTAATCGATGAGCTTCTGGCCCATACGTGAAATCATTGGACTGCATGGATACCAATTTGGTCATCCTGTCTCCCCTGTTAATATTCATGACCTGACACACAGGCCCTAATCCGTGTGTGGGATAATGGTTGCCATTCCTTGTTTGGCTTTCTTTTAACAACCACATCTCAGGGTAACTTTTCCCGAATGCGATGCCCAACTGATCATGTATGTAAGCCGCCTCTGCATGTATTATTTCTCCGAACACCCCTTGTCTGGCCATGTTTAATACCTGCATTTCAAAAAAATCATAACAACAGTTTTCCAGCATCATACAATGTTTCTTTGTGCGTTCGGAAGTTTCAACCAATTTCCAACAATCTTCAATAGTCAGCGCAGCAGGCATTTCAACAGCTGCATGTTTATCGTGCTCCATGGCATATACAGAAACAGGTGTATGCAATCTCCAGGGAGTTACCTGATATATTAAATCAATGTCATTCCTGTCGCACATATTCTTCCAGTCATCCTCTGTTTTACCATATTCATCTGCAGGAGGCAGACCTGTATCAGCGAGAATCTTTCGTCCTTTTGCCAAGCTTTCGGGACGAACATCACAAATTGCTTTTATTTCAACGCCATCAATCAAGCACAGTCTCCGAAGTGATGAAGGCCCCCTGTTCCCTAATCCGATAAAACCAATACGTACAGTTTCCAAAGGTGGAGCCGCATATCCGCACATGTTAAAGTGCTGTTTTCTGGATTTCCGAACCTCATTTAAGGTGTTGAGGAATTTTACATCTTCATTTTTTGATTTATTACATGAAATAATGCTTGGGCTTATTACTACTCCAGCAGTAAGGGTCCCGGCTGATTTTAAAAAAGTTCTTCTACTTGTCTTCATAGTTGTAAATAATCAGGATTTTTATTTTTATTTCACTCATTATAAGATACATGTTGTTTCCCGGATAGGGATAATTGAAGCTAAATAATTACATTGTGTCTTTTATTGTTAATTCTTATACCCTCACATTTGCCGTACCACCTTGCAGTAATGAGATGTCATGTGGATGGTTCAATGACCATGCCCCGCTTCTAAGGCAATCAACCAGCCGCCAGTCCATCAGTAAATTCATTTTCCTATGTCCGTCAATTTTTTGGAATGTCTTCTATCCGTTGAATCAAAGCAGTATTGTGTTTTTTCTCGATTTTTTGATGCTCGCTCTCGGAAAGCCACTCCGCATGATTTTCGTGCGGGAAAAGCGTGCGAGGAAGGGTATTCCTGTGCCGTGGCCTTGGGCCCGCAGATTAAATGTTAGCGGGAATAGGGCCCAGGAGCTGGTACATCGTGCTGAATAAGGATTGTTTGTCCCTTTACGGCCCTAATCAACGCAGAATTCACATTGCCCCGAAAGGGTGCATCGATGAGTTGCTTGAAATAGTCTTCTTCTTTTGCAAGCTTTTTGGCGTAGTTATTCATTAAAGAGCCAATGGAGATATAGATGTTATATTTTCCATGCGGTTTCCCCGATTTATTCATATTTAATGCTCTTCCTATTTGAGCAATTGCTTGTTTATGCCTATCCAGACATGGTGCAAGCGTGGGTCTCCAAGGAGCAGTCATGAAACCATAAAGTTTTGATTGATCAATTACTTTTTTCCCGTAATTCACGGTCGCTTCCATATTTATATCGTTGGAGTGATTGCTGCCTGTGGGTATTTGATCGAAGCCGTGTTCTTCCAAATCATTGTATAGTTTCACGTATGTTTTGGTTGGATCCTTTAATTTATTTAAATTAAATTCGGTTCCATAATACCAGTTGCTTTGCAAGACTAACTTAGGCATTTTTCTAAAGAAAAGTTCCGGTTTGTGCCAGGCATAATCAGACCATACCCATGTCCGTACACTTCTCTTCTCAATCTCACCAATATAGAAATACAGATCTCCCCACCACAAATCGTTTTGGCGTATTACGGCGTAGTCGTGACGATTCTGATGGCCTGCTGTTTTTTCATCCATTCCTATATGGAAAAAACGGGGAGTTCCGAATAATTCGATCACTTCGCTGATAAGATATTGGCATACAGCATAATATTTTGTCGTTGAAACCATTCGTGAATATTTACCCATCCAAACGTCATGGGTCGTAGCAAAATTCAATTTAGGAATAGGTTCTAAGCCTGATTTCCTCATTTTAGCAAGCTCCGATATTAGCTTATCTTTCGACCATGCATTTTTTACTGCGATTTCAGGGTGACTTTCGTATTGAATTGCATCTCCCAGATCTATCACGACCATATTCATCCCTGCGTCTGCCATTTCTTGAAGGAGTATGTTCCATGCAGAATCGTCGAAAGTTAAAAATGACCTGTAGGGATGAGCCCACTCCCTTGCTTCCTGACAAGTTGAGCATTGATAATTTTCGTCCCGGTATTTTAACGGCACATTGTCTTCCCACATGTTGTAACTGAGATGCAAATAATTATTTCTTTTCTATACAGTACTTGTTTGATGAATATTGTGATGTGAACGGATTATGGATGGTATTGTACTCGCAATTCCGGCCACTGCCATTTGTTTGATGAAATTTCTCCGGTTTGTCATAGCTAAACAGATTTTTTTTTACTGTATACGGTCTTACTTGTTAAAGAATCTGACCTGCCTGCTTTCAATAATAATTTTTAATTGCTCTGTTTATTTGATCGATTGCTTCTATATGCTTTCCGAGGCAAGTTGATAGTGTTGGCAACCAGGGTGCAGTCATAAAGCCAAGTAATCGGGTAGGATTAATAACTTTTTTACAGTAATCTACCGTGTCTTCCATATTGGTATTGTTGCTCCAGTTACTGCCCGTAGGAATTTGATCGTATCCGAGTGCCTCCAGGTCATCGTAAAACTTCACATAAGTTCTGGTCGAGTCTTTTAGTTGAGCTAAATCAAATCCGGAACCGTAATACCAGTTGCTTTGCAATACCGACTTCGGCATTTTTCTGAAGAACATTTCTGGATGCCGCCATCCGTAGTCGGACCATATCCAGGAGCGGACTCCTTTTTTTTCTGTTTCATTGACGTAAAGATGAAGATCATCCCACCATAAATCGTTTTGACGCATAACAGCATAATTATAAGTTTGTTGATGTTGTGCTGTCTCTTCGTCCATTCCCAGATGAAAAAAGCGGGGAGTATCAAATATTTCGATTACCTCCCGGATCAGGTCTCGACAAACCGAATAATACTTGCTGGTGGATACCATCTTGGAGTATTCCCCCAGCCAGGCGTCGTGGGAAGTTGCAAAGTTCAACTTTGGAATGGGCTCCATGCCCAGATTACGAATCCTGGTAAGCTCCGACCTTAATTTGTCGACAGGCCACGCATTTTTCACGGCAATCTCCGGATGGCTTTCGTATTTCACTCCGTCTCCCAAATCAATGATAACCATATTCATGCGCGCATCTGACATTTTTTGCAGTACCGTATTCCACACCGATTCTTCAAATACTAAAAAAGGCCTGTATCCGCGCATACCCCATGCCAGAGAGTCTTGACATGTTTTGCATTTATAATCATCCCTGTGAATTTCTTCTTCTACGATATCCGACCATATGCTGTTTCGCTTTATATAGGGATGATCTTCCCACATATTGGTGCTTAAGTGCAACAGATTTGCCCAGATCAGCGGCGATGCACCTGAAGTTTTTACTTTCTTTTGTTTTGATTCTGAAAAAACGACAGAGGGCATACTGGCTGCTATACCTGCAGTAGCCGACAATTTAATAAATTCTCTCCTTTTTATCATTTCATTGTTATTTAAATTAAAAATCAGGTTAATTTTCACGAGAATAAACAGATTGCACACTATTGATTAAAAGAATTTTTGCGGATGATCATGAAATATTAAAAACAAATTAAACCATTTTTCTGAACGTATAAATGTCTTATTGTGAAAAACTACTGATAAATCGCGTAAATATAAGATGATGTTGTGTTAAATATAGAACTTTAATGCTGGAATATGTTTTGTTGCTGTACTTTTGTTGCATAATTAACACTAGCTGATGCATTTTTTAACAGATAGAATTGGGGATAAATGATAAAAGTTTTGGTGCTTATAGATTCTACTACCGAGTTTAGTCGACGTTTCCTGACGGGTTTAATTCAATACGCCAATGAAAATGGCCCTTGGATATTTTATCGTCTACCATCCTATTATAAGGCATTGTACGGTGAAGCCGGTATTGTGGAGCGAATTAAAGAGTGGGAGATAGATGCCGTTATAGCACAATGGGAGTATGAGGGGGTGGATTTTCTCGACCAACTTGATATTCCTGTTTTTTTACAGAGTTACAAAAATATTAGTGGGCGATTTTCGAGAATTTCCGGGGATTATATCGGTGCAGGTGTGATGGCTGCTCAGTTTTTTGCTAAAAGGTACTTTAAAAACTTTGCTTTTTACGGGAATAAAAATTTCTTCTGGTCAAGAGCCCGAGCAGAAGGCTATCGTCGTGAAGTTGAGAGGATAAAAGGGAGTTATTATTATTTTGAGTCTGAATTATTGGATAGTATGCAGTGGAGTCGGGAACATGTTGAGTTGGATAACTGGCTGCAGGGTTTGCCCAAGCCGGTGGCTCTGTTTGCATGCGATGATAACTTCGCTTTGCAGGTATCGGAAATGTGCAAGGTAAATAATATCAATATACCGGACGAATTATCTTTGCTGGGTGTGGATAACGATGAGCTGATATGCAACTTGTCGCATCCTTCCATTTCATCGATTATAACGGATGATGAAAACGGAGGATACCAAACAGGAAAAATGTTACAGAATTTGATCTTAAATAAAAACAACGTTCCTTTTAATATTAATATTGATCCCGTTCGGATTGAATTACGCCAATCTACAGAGAAGTACAATATTTCTGACAACTATATAAAAACGGTGATTGATTATATCAATGAGAATATCAGGCTTAATATCTCCATTGACAAGTTGGCTGAAATAGTCCCGCTTTCGCGCAGAAATCTCGAGATGAAATTCAAGGAGGCAACTGGTACTTCAGTCTATCAGTTTATATTGGATAAAAAGGTGGACTTAATATCTACTGAGCTGCTGACAACGGATAAGGATTTGTTGGATATTGCCATTGAAATGGGGTTTAATGATGTTAGAAATGTTTACCGGATATTTAAAAAAAACACAGGTTATACTCCAGTTGGTTACCGGAAAAAATATTTACAAAAATAATCACTCTCGAAAGTGATTAGTCCATCAATATCTTTTGATGATAGTCGGATGCCGGTGGATGCGCCTTTCGCTGAAAAAGTTTTTCCGGATCTCACGATGCTTATATGAATCCGGTAACATTTTGTCTTAGTGTTTAACTGATCGGTGAGAATAGATGCAAATCTAGTATTATTGAAAAGAAAAAAAGATTGTAAAATTGCTTAATCTAATCTTTATGATTAATTTTGTATAATAAATGAGAAAAATGAAATTATAAGTGCGTAAAGTTAATCATTATGAAATTTACAAAAATGCACGGGACCGGTAACGATTATATCTATATAAACGGTTTTGTGGAAAATATTGAAAATCTATCGGAGCTGTCCTTGAGATTAAGCGACCGGCACAAGGGTATTGGTTCCGATGGGTTGGTTGTGATACTGCCTTCCGAAGATTGTGATTTTAAAATGCGCATGTTTAACTCCGACGGATCGGAGTCGGAGATGTGTGGTAATGCTTCCCGGTGTATAGGAAAGTATGTTTACGAAAAGGGCCTGACCGATAAGACCGAGATCACGCTGGAAACGCTTGCCGGTGTTAAGGTGTTGAAGCTTTGGATGAACGAGGAAAATGAGGTTGAAAAAGTAACCGTGGATATGGGTATGCCTGTTCTGGATGCTTCGTCCATCCCTGCTGCTTTCAAGCAGTCTCCTGTAATAAAATGCCTTTTGCCGGTAAGCGACGATACTACCTATGAGGTGACAAGTGTCTCCATGGGAAATCCGCATGCCGTGCTTTTTATGGATAAGATAGATGAGCTTGATTTGCCAGAAATTGGACCGGTTGTCGAGCATTCACCCTATTTCCCTAATCGTACCAATACCGAATTTGTGGAGGTGGTTTCGGATCGTTGGTTGAAAATGCGTGTTTGGGAGCGCGGTGCCGGTGAGACGCTGGCTTGCGGTACCGGGGCTTGTGCTGCGGTGGTTGCGGGCGTCCTTAATGGTTTGGTGGGCCGGTCTGCAACCGTACAATTGCGGGGCGGTGATCTGGAGATCGAGTGGAGTGAGGACGACAACCGCGTTTACCTTACGGGTGATGCTGTGACTGTGTTTGAAGGAGAAATAAAATTAGATGAGTGACCTATGCCCTATATCAATGAGAACTTTATTAAGATTCCGGCAGCCTATCTTTTTTCAGAGATTACCAGGCGTGTGTCTCAATATGCGTCAGAAAACCCGGATGTTGACATCATACGTATGGGTATCGGGGATGTGACGCTGCCCTTGCCGGATGTTTGCGTGGATGCGATGATAAAAGCTGCTGATGAGCAGCGAAAAGTTGAAACGTTCCGGGGCTATGGACCCGAGCAGGGGTATGACTTTCTTCGGAAAGCGATTGTGGAAAATGATTTTGCGTCGCTAGGTATAGAACCCGACGAGATTTTTGTAAGCGACGGGGCCAAAAGCGATACGGGGAATATCGGTGATATTTTCAGTGGAGACAACAAGGTGGCCATCACCGATCCGAGCTATCCGGTTTATGTGGATACCAATGCCATGGGAGGGCGAGCGGGAGAGTTTGTAAATGGGTGTTGGACGGACCTGGTTTACTTAACATGCAACGAGTCGAGCCAATTTATCCCCGAACTGCCGGCGGAAAAAGTGGATATTGTCTATCTCTGTTACCCTAACAATCCTACAGGCACGACACTTACAAAAGACCAACTGGCTGCATGGGTGAATTATGCACTGGAAAACAGGGCGATTATTCTTTTCGATGCAGCTTATGAAGCGTTTATTACGGAAAAAGATGTGCCGCACAGCATCTATGAGATCGCCGGTGCAAAAGAGGTGGCCATCGAGTTCAGGAGTTACTCCAAGACGGCTGGATTTACCGGGACAAGGTGCGGCTATACAGTTGTTCCCAAATCGGTAAGGGCATCCTCGGAAAACGGGGGACGTGTCAGTCTCAACAAGCTTTGGCTCCGGAGGCAGACGACAAAGTTTAACGGGGTTTCCTATGTTGTACAGCGGGCTGCAGAAGCTACTTACAGCCCGGAAGGCAGAAAGCAGGTTGATGAGCTTATCCGGTATTATATGGGAAATGCCCGGGTAATTCGGGAAGCGCTTCAGACCATCGGCTTAAACGTCTTCGGGGGCGTGAATGCCCCGTACGTTTGGGCAAAAACACCGGATGGGATGAGCAGTTGGGATTATTTTGATTTCCTGCTGAAAAAAAAACATATCGTTTGTACCCCCGGAGTTGGATTTGGCGCTTCGGGGGAAGGGTTTGTGCGTTTCTCGTCATTTGGAGATAAGAACAGAATTGCTGAGGCGGTTCGGAGAATGGTGCGCTAATTAAATTTTTTTTTGGAAGAAAGAAGGTGTGTCGGAGAAATCCAGATACGCCTTTTTTGTGATTTATGGTTGACAATGACAATTCAAATCTATGCGAAGGAAGTGAAAGATGGCGGCATGGTTGTCAAAATGATATGTTTTAAATAAAATAAAAGAAATTTGCTGTTTTTCTTGTGTGTAAAAATCAAAGTGTTTATCTTTGCGTCGATAAAAAATCAAAAAGATATTATATATTGATTATTTGTGGATATTTGAAGCTAAACATTTAAAATAAAATTCATTATGTCAACATTGAGATTCAGTGCAATTGTGGAAGCATCAAAGCGCCTTCCCGTGATGGAGGAAGCTCCCAAGGGGCAACCGTCGGATTATTATGGCAAGTACGTTTTTAATCGAAAGCAAATGGCCAAATACTTATCCAGGGATACAATAAAAGTAATCGTGGATGCCATAGATGAGGGTATAACGTTGCCACGTGAAATTGCAGAACACGTTGCAGCAGGAATGAAAATGTGGGCAATGGAAATGGGAGCCTCTCACTACACGCATTGGTTCCAACCGCTGACGGATGGAACGGCGGAGAAGCACGACAGCTTTATTGACTATGTTGATGCGCCGGGAGGCGATATTATAGAAAAATTTTCCGGCAAGTTACTGGCACAGCAGGAACCGGATGCCTCAAGTTTCCCCAGCGGCGGTATCCGGAACACTTTTGAAGCCCGTGGGTATACCGCATGGGATCCATCATCGCCCGCCTTTATTGTTGACGATACCCTTTGCATCCCAACGGTTTTTATTTCCTATACGGGTGAAGCGCTCGACTATAAGACTCCTTTGCTAAAGGCCTTATCCGCTGTTGACAAAGCAGCGGTAGAGGTGTGCCGGCTGTTTGACCCCAAAGTAAATAAAGTTTATTCCTACCTCGGCTGGGAACAGGAATACTTCCTTGTCGACCAGGCTTTGTACGATGCCCGTCCCGATTTAAACCTCACCGGAAGAACGCTGATGGGGCACGAGAGCGCTAAGAACCAACAGCTCGAAGACCACTATTTTGGTTCTATACCCCCCCGGGTTGCAGCATTTATGCGGGAAGTGGAGTTTGAAGCGTACAAGTACGGTATTCCGTTAAAAACACGGCACAATGAAGTTGCCCCCAACCAGTTTGAACTGGCCCCTGTTTTTGGGGAAACCAACCTTTCCATAGATCAAAACCTGTTGGTTATGTCGTTGATGCACAGGTTAGCCGCCAAGCATCACTTCAGGCTTGTTCTTCACGAAAAACCTTTTGCCGGCGTAAACGGATCAGGCAAACACAACAACTGGTCGCTGGGAACGGATACCGGAGTGGGATTGTTCACACCGGGAAAGACCGCCCGTGAGAACCTGCAGTTTATCGTATTTATTGTCAATACGTTGATGGCGGTTTACAAGAACAATGGATTGCTCAAGGCATCCATTATGTCGGCTCAGAATGCACACCGTCTGGGAGCCAACGAAGCGCCTCCGGCAATTATTTCTGTTTTTCTCGGAACACAGATTTCCGCTGTTCTCGATAAAATTGAAGAAAGCTCCGAAGACGACGACATTGCGGTAGATGAATTTCAGAAGATGAGGCTGGGCGTAGCCCACATTCCCGAAGTGCTGATCGACAATACGGACCGCAACCGCACATCACCGTTTGCCTTCACGGGAAACCGTTTTGAATTTCGTGCCGTTGGATCATCGGCTAACTGTTCTTCAGCAATGACTGCTCTTAATGCTTCGGTAGCCATGCAGTTGATTGAGTTCAAAAAAGAGATCGAGGTTAAAATGAAAACCGGGATGAAGAAAGAGCAAGCGATTTACGATACGCTCCGCCTTTATATCAAGGCATGTAAAAACATCCGTTTCGACGGGAACGGGTATTCCGACGAGTGGAAAGAAGAAGCCCAAAAACGGGGATTGAATTGCGAAACAAGTGTTCCGCTGATTTATGACACCTATATCAGCCGGGAATCGGTGGAATTGTTTGAAACCGTCGGAGTGCTGAACGAAAGGGAGCTTCATGCGCGAAACGAAGTAAAATGGGAAACCTACACCAAAAAAATTCAGATTGAAGCCCGCGTACTCGGTGATCTATCCATCAATCACATCATTCCGGTGGCCACGCAATACCAAACGATGCTGCTGGATAATGTGTACAAACTTCGCGGCGTGTTTGACGAAAAACAGGCGAACGAACTGAATAAGGACGATCTCGCCTTAATCGTGGACATTGCCAGGCACATCTCCGGAATCAAAACCAATGTGGATGCGATGGTAGAAGCCCGGAAAGTAGCCAATAAGATTGATAACGAACGAGAAAAAGCCGTTGAATATCACGATAAGGTATTGCCGTTTTTCGACGTTATCCGTTATCACATCGATAAGCTGGAACTGATCGTGGATAACCAGATGTGGCCCCTGCCCAAATACCGCGAATTGTTATTTATCAGTTGAAGCTGCCTTCCATGCTGTTTCAACCTGTTTTTCTTTTTGGACAAACGGATTTAAAAAAATACGAATACAATGTTTATCGACAATCCTTTACAGTATATAGCTGATTACGAGCGTAAAACCCTTTATTCTTTTCAAAATGAGCACGATGCCTGTGGCGTTGGGTTGGTAGTCTCGTTGAACGGAGACAAATCGCACGAAACGGTAGAAAACGGACTTCAGGTGCTCGAAAATATGGTGCACCGGGGGGCGGAAAGTGCAGACAACAAAACCGGAGACGGAGCAGGTATTCTCGTTCATATCCCCCACGAGTTTATTTTGCTTCAAGGAATTGAGGTTCCCTCTAAAGGCAAATATGGGACAGGCCTGGTTTTCCTTCCGAAAAATAAGCAAAAAGCCGGTGAATGCATTGATCTTATTCAAAAACTCACCGTGAAAGAGGATTTGCATCTGCTTGCCGTAAGGGACGTGCCTGTAAATTCTACCTGTTTGGGGGAGATTTCCCGCTCCAACGAGCCCGATATCAAGCAGGTTTTTATTACCGGAAGTTATCCGCAGGATGAATTGGAACGTAAACTTTATATCCTGCGCAAAAAAATTGAGAAAACTATTTTGCAGTCCGGTACAGCGGCCGACCGCAGTTTTTACATCGTCAGCCTCTCTTCCAGGCAGATGATTTACAAGGGAATGCTGACCTCCCTGCAACTGCGGGAGTATTTCCCCGATCTTTCAAATCTGAACTTTACAAGCCGGGTGGCCTTGGTCCATTCTCGTTTCAGCACCAATACTTTCCCTACCTGGGACTTGGCGCAGCCTTTCCGCATGCTTGGACACAACGGTGAGATCAACACTATCCGGGGCAACCGGCAATGGATGGAAAGCCGGGAAAGTGTTTTGAAATCCGGTGTCCTGGGGGATATACAGGACTTGTTCCCCATTGTTCAGCCTGCTATGAGCGACAGCGCATCGCTGGATAACGTGTTGGAGTTTCTCGTGATGTCCGGCAAAAGCCTTCCCCATGCCTTGGCCATGCTTGTGCCGGAGAGCTTCAACGACAAAAATCCGATTTCCGGAGATCTGAAAGCGTTTTACGAATACCACAGTATGTTGATGGAACCGTGGGACGGACCGGCTGCGTTGCTTTTCAGCGACGGGCAGTTTGCCGGAGGAATGTTGGACAGGAACGGACTTAGGCCGGCACGGTATACTGTTACACATGACGATCAACTGATTATTGCTTCCGAGACCGGCGTACTCGAAATTGCTCCCGATAAAATAAAAGCACGGGGCCGTCTTCGTCCCGGGAAAATGTTGATGGTGGATACTAAAACAGGCCGCATTTTCTCCGACGATGAATTGAAAAAAACGCTTGCCGAAGCCTTTCCATACAGGAATTGGCTCAATAAAAACTGCAGCAACCTCGAAGAGATTTCCTCGGGACGGAGCGTGAACAATGAAATTCCTAACTTGAATACTTTACTGACCGCCTTTGGCTATTCGGAAGAAGATATTGAGAACCTGATTGTCCCGATGGCCAACGAAGGCAAGGAGCCTGTTTCGTCCATGGGCAACGACGCCTCGCTGGCGCTGTTTTCCCGGAAACCGCAACGCCTGTTCAACTATTTCCGGCAACAATTCGCACAGGTTACCAATCCCCCAATCGATCCGATCCGGGAGGAATTGGTGATGTCGCTCACCGGGTATCTGGGGGCAATTCATCAAAACTTGCTGGATGAGATTCCCCGCTTATCCAAAATCGTGAAAGTGAAAAGTCCGATCCTGACCAATACGCAGTTCGATATTCTGTTGAATCTGAGGTATAAAGGATTTTCAACCGCTGTCTTGCCGATGCTTTTCAACCCTGAGGAAGGTGCTGACGGATTAAAAAAAGCCATCGGCGAGCTGTGCCTTTTGGTAGAAAGAGCCGTAGATGAAGGGAAAAATTACATTGTCTTAAGCGACCGGGGAGTTGACAAGAATCACGCTCCAATTCCTTCCCTGCTGGCGGTTTCTGCCGTGCATCATTATTTGGTGGAAAAAAGGAAGAGGATTCAGATTGATATCGTCGTGGAAAGTGCCGAACCCCGGGAAGTGATGCATTTTGCCTTGTTGTTCGGCTTCGGAGCTAACGCTATAAATCCCTACCTCGCGTTTGGCGTGCTGGCGAAAAAAGTGAAAACAGGCGATATCCAGCTAGATTTCGAAACGGCAAAGAAAAACTACATCAAGTCGGTCAACAAAGGACTGCTTAAAGTTTTGTCAAAAATGGGAAACTCGACGCTGAGGAGTTACCGTGGAGCACATATTTTTGAAGCCATCGGCATATCTTCGAGCGTACTGAATACTTATTTCAAGGGAATTTCGTCAAAGATAGAAGGCATTGATATGGACGATATTGCTTACGAGGTGCTGCAGCCATTTTTCGAAGCATTCAGCGAGACCGCCAACGAGGCGTCTCGCCTGGAGAACCTGGGTATTTACGCTTACCGCAACAACGGGGAATACCATGCCTGGAACCCCGAAACTGTTTCCCGGTTGCAGATTGCAACCAAAACCAACAACTACGGCCTGTTTAAAGAATATACCCGAACGGTGGACGATAAACCCAATCCGGCTTTCATAAGGGATATGCTCGATTACAAACGGAATCCGATTGATATTTCGGAGGTGGAGCCGGCCGCAAACATCATGAAGCGGTTTTGTACGGGTGCCATGTCGTACGGCTCCATCAGCCGGGAGGCACACGAAGCGATGGCCATTGCCATGAACATCATCGGAGGAAGAAGCAATACGGGCGAGGGCGGTGAAGATCCCGAAAGATACAAGAAGCGGGACGACGGATTAAGTACCCGTTCGGCCATTAAGCAGGTTGCTTCCGGGCGTTTTGGCGTTACCGCCGAATACCTGGTGAATGCTGATGAGCTTCAGATAAAAATTGCACAGGGAGCCAAGCCGGGTGAAGGAGGCCAGCTCCCCGGCTATAAGGTGGATAAAATCATAGCCAGGACAAGGCATTCCATTCCCGGAATTTCACTGATTTCACCGCCACCTCACCACGATATTTACTCTATCGAAGACCTGGCGCAGCTTATTTTCGATTTGAAGAACATCAATCCTTCGGCTGTTGTGAGCGTCAAGCTGGTTGCGGAGAGTGGGGTAGGTACCATCGCGGCTGGTGTTGCCAAAGCTAAAGCCGATTTGATCCTGATAAGCGGTAGCGAAGGCGGAACGGGGGCAAGCCCTGCCAGTTCCATCAAGCATGCGGGGTTGCCGTTAGAGATTGGGCTGGCCGAAATACAGCAAACGCTCGTGATGAATAATTTGCGGGGAGTTGTCCGTCTGCAGGCTGACGGACAGGTAAAGACTGGTCGCGACATCATTCTAGCCGCGCTGCTGGGAGCCGAGGAGTTCGGATTTGCCACCAGTGCCCTGATTGTATTGGGTTGCGTGATGATGCGAAAATGCCACCTGAACACATGTCCGGTAGGGGTTGCCACTCAAAACGCGGAGCTCCGCAAACGATTTGTAGGGAGATACGAATATTTGGTGAACTTCTTTACGTTTCTTGCCGAGGAAACCCGTGAGCACCTTGCTCAACTGGGCTGCAGAACACTGGAAGAAGCTGTCGGACGGGCCGATCTATTGGAGAGGAAGCAGTTTCCCGATTTTCCAAAAACAGGTAAGATCGATCTTTCAAAAATTATATTTTTCCCTGGAGACGTTACCCCTAATGCGTTACATAAAATTTCGGATCAAGAACATAAGATCTGCGACGTCCTTGACAGGGAGTTGATTCGCAGATCGTCACCCGCGCTGGATTTACTTATGCCTGTTGAAATAAAGCTGAAGATAAGGAATATCGACCGTGCTGCAGGAGCCATGCTTTCCGGCGAAATAGCCAGGCGCTACGGGCAGGCCGGATTACCCGGTGATACGATAAAAGCTACGTTTGAAGGTTCAGCCGGGCAGAGTTTCGGGGCATTTCTGGCAAAAGGAGTTACCTTTCGCATCGAAGGCGATGCCAACGATTACCTGGGAAAAGGCCTTTCGGGCGGGAGAATTATAGTCGTCCCTCCCTCGGGAAGCACGTTCAGGCCCGAAGAGAATATACTTTGCGGAAATACGTTACTCTATGGTGCTACCTCGGGTGAGGTGTACATCAACGGAGTGGCCGGTGAACGCTTCTGCGTGCGCAATTCCGGCGCTATAGCCGTTGTGGAAGGGGCAGGGGACCATTGTTGCGAATACATGACAGGTGGCCGCACGGTTGTTTTGGGGCCTACCGGACGAAATTTCGCTGCGGGCATGAGTGGAGGTATTGCTTATGTCTATGATGAAAAGGGCAATTTCGACTATTTCTGTAATATGGAAATGGCTGAACTTTCACTCATTGAGGAAGCGGACGACCAAAAGGAACTTTATGGCCTTATTTCAGCGCACTACAAATATACCAACAGCCCAATGGCGAAAAGAATCCTGGATAACTGGTCAAAAAGCGTGGAGCAATTCATCAAAGTGATTCCGATCGAGTACAAGAAAGTATTGCAAGAGGAGAAGCTAGTGGAGTTGGACAGGAAAAATAAAATAACCTCTATAACAGAAGCCCGGTGATCACTGCAAGGTGTAAACCGGTATAAATCAATATAAAATGGGTAATCCAAAAGCATTTATAACCATTCCCCGCAAAGAAGCGGGATACAGGCCTGTCCTGGAGAGAGTTACAGACTTTGAAGAAGTGGAGCAGGCCTTGAGCCAGGAAGAGCGGAAAGTGCAGGCTTCCCGTTGCATGGACTGTGGAATACCTTTCTGTCATTGGGCTTGTCCGTTGGGCAACCGTATGCCTGAATGGCAGGATATGATTTACAAGGGAAAATGGAAAGAAGGAGTGGAGATTCTTCACGAAACCAATAACTTCCCCGATTTTACCGGGCGGGTTTGTCCTGCTCCCTGCGAAAAATCGTGCGTGCTTGCCTTGCACGAAGCGCCCGTAACCATTCGCGAAAACGAAGCATCGGTTACGGAGGTCGCTTTTTTAGAAGGAATGATAAAAGCCTGTCCTCCCCGGCATCGGACAGGGAAAAAAGTAGCCGTCGTCGGTTCGGGTCCGGCAGGACTGGCTATTGCGCAACAACTCAACAGAAAAGGCCATGCGGTAACGGTTTTTGAAAAAGACAAAAGCCCGGGAGGATTGCTCCGGTATGGTATTCCGAATTTCAAGCTGGATAAAAAAGTGATTGACCGGCGGTTGAGACAGCTTGAAGAAGAGGGAATTGTTTTCAGGACAAGTACCGAAATAGGGAAGGATATTTCCGGCGCGGAGGTTATGAAGCGATTCGATGCGGTATGCCTGGCGGTTGGCGCAGGGAAGCCGCGGGATATCAACCCGGCGGGGAGGGAGCTGGAAGGGATTTATTTTGCGATGGATTATCTTTCCCAGCAAAACCAGCTCATTCTGGGTGAGACACTGACCCATACGGGTAAAATTTCGGCCAGGGACAAGCACGTCCTCGTAATCGGCGGGGGGGATACCGGGTCGGATTGTGTGGGGACTTCCATCAGGCAGGGAGCAGCAAAGGTCACGCAAATAGAGATATTGCCCAAACCACCCGTTGGAAAAAACTCTTCTACGCCATGGCCCCACAGTTATCCAAATGTTTTGAAAACTTCCAGTTCGCACGATGAAGGGTGTGAGCGCCGTTGGTTGCTGAACACCATTGAGTTCAAGGGAGAAAATGGCACCGTAAAGGAAGCGGTGGTCGAGGAAATTAACTGGCAGAAAGCAGAGAATGGACGGTTGACCATGGTGGGCACAGGCAAAACTGAGACCATCAGGGCTGATATTGTCTTTTTAGCGTTGGGGTTTGTCCACCCGATACACGAGGGGTTGCTTGACGAACTTGGTGTGGTTTATGATGTCCGGGGGAATGTTGCTGTAGACAGAGAAAGCCGGAGCTCGGTCGCAAACGTTTTTGCCACAGGCGATGCGGTGATGGGGGCCAGCCTGGTCGTAAAAGCCATTGCGTCGGGACGAAAAGTGGCGGAATGTGTCCATCAAATGTTGACCGAGGAAAAGGATTGAGGGCAAAGAGTCAGGAACAAAGAACCAAGAACCAAAAGCAAAGAGTCAGGAATAAAACTAATAGACTTGAAAATAGTCTGAATGCCTTATTCTAGGATGATTTCCAACTTAAAAAAATCAACTTGAAATGTGTGGAATTGTATGTACGTTTAATATAAAAAGACCGGCGGAAAGCTTGCGTCAGCAAATCTTGAATATGTCGAAAACCGTTCGTCACCGGGGGCCGGACTGGTCGGGAATTTTTGTTTCTGAAAAAGCTATACTGGCGCACGAGCGATTGGCCATAGTGGATCCGAAATCCGGAAGACAGCCCCTTTTCAGCAAAGACGGAAAGCTGGTATTGGCCGTTAACGGTGAAATTTATAATCACAGGGATATCCGGAAACAGGTTGAGGACAAATACGAATTTACGACCCAATCCGATTGTGAAGTGATTCTGGCGCTCTATCGGGAAAAAGGAGCGGGTTTTCTGGAAGACCTGAACGGGATTTTTGCTTTTGCGCTATACGATATGGAAAACGATCGCTTCCTGATCGGTCGCGACCACATCGGGATCATTCCGCTCTATCAGGGGTGGGACAGGGATGGCGCTTATTATGTGGCTTCGGAACTCAAAGCGCTGGAAGGCCACTGCAACAGGATCGAAGAGTTCTTGCCTGGACAATACTATTACAGTCCGGACAAGGAGCCGTGCAGGTGGTATGTTCGTGACTGGATGGAGTACGGAAACGTGAAGGACAATCCGTCGGATGTTCAGGAACTTCGTCGGGCGCTGGAGAATGCGGTTGAACGTCAGTTGATGTCGGATGTGCCTTATGGGGTCTTGCTTTCCGGCGGCTTGGACAGCTCCATAATTTCGGCCATAGCCAGGAAGTTTGCTGCCAAGCGCATCGAAACGGGCAACCGGGAAGAGGCGTGGTGGCCCCGGCTTCACTCGTTTGCCATCGGACTGGAAGGTTCGCCGGACTTGGCTGCCGCGAGAAAGGTTGCCAGCTATATTGGCTCCATTCACCACGAAATATATTTCACCGTCCGGGAAGGGCTGGATGCTTTGCGAGACGTGATTTATCATATTGAGACATATGATGTTACTACTGTCCGGGCAAGTACTCCGATGTACCTGTTGGCCCGCTATATCCGTTCAATGGGGGTGAAGATGGTGCTTTCGGGCGAAGGTGCCGATGAGGTTTTCGGTGGTTATCTCTATTTTCACAAGGCTCCCGATGCGGAAGAGTTCCATAAGGAGACCGTGCGGAAATTAAGTAAATTGCACCAGTACGACTGTTTGCGAGCCAACAAATCGCTGGCTGCATGGGGTGTGGAAGGGCGTGTGCCTTTCTTAGACAAAGAGTTTCTGGATGTAGCCATGCGGCTTAACCCGAAAGATAAAATGGCAGGGAACGGAAAAATTGAAAAACATATTTTGCGTAAGGCTTTTGAAGACTATCTGCCTCCAGAAGTGACTTGGCGGCAAAAGGAGCAGTTCTCCGACGGTGTGGGTTACGGCTGGATTGATTCCTTGAGAACCATTGCAAATGAGACAGTTACTGATGAACAAATGACCAGCGTGAGATACCGTTTTCCTATAAATCCGCCACTGACAAAAGAAGAATATGTTTACCGAACCCTGTATTCAGACCTGTTCCCTTCTGATTCGGCTGCGCAGTGCGTTCCGTCTGTTCCTTCGGTAGCCTGCAGCACACCTGTCGCACTTGAATGGGATGAAGCGTTTAAGAAAAATGCCGACCCGTCGGGGCGCGCGGTGGGTTCAGTGCACGAAAGAGGGTACAAATAAATGTAGGAATGAAATAAATTTTTATCGAAATGTGTATCTTTACCGCAAAAATGGAAAAAACTAAATACATATTCGTGACAGGCGGTGTGGTGTCGTCTTTGGGCAAAGGGATTATCGCCGCATCGCTTGGCAAATTGCTGCAGGCACGCGGTTTCAGGGTGACAATCCAGAAACTGGATCCTTATATCAATATTGACCCGGGAACACTGAATCCGTATGAACATGGTGAATGTTATGTTACGGTAGACGGACAGGAAACGGATTTGGATTTAGGGCATTACGAACGTTTCCTCGGAGTGGAAACACACCGGGAAAATAACATTACCACCGGACGAATTTATCAGAACGTAATCAACAAAGAACGAAAAGGAGATTATCTCGGAAAAACGGTACAGATTATACCGCATATTACCGATGAAATAAAGGAAAACATCAAATCGTTCAGTCGGAAGGGGCTTGACTTTGTCATCACAGAAATTGGAGGTACAGTAGGGGATATCGAGAGTTTGCCCTACATCGAAAGTGTGCGTCAGTTAAAGTGGGAGTTGGGCAAAAACTGCCTGATCGTACACCTTACCTACGTTCCGTATATAGCGGCGGCGGGGGAATTAAAGACCAAGCCTACGCAGCATTCCGTGAAGATGCTTCAGGAGCAGGGTGTACAGCCCGATATCCTGATCCTGCGCACGGAGCACCCTATTTCAAAAGAGTTGCGGAAAAAGATTGCTTTATTCTGTAACGTGGAGCCTCAAGCCGTGATGCAATCGATTGATGCTTCAACCATTTATCGTGTTCCGCTGAATATGCAGCAGGAGAAGTTGGATGAGGTAGTACTTACGAAAATGGATGTTGATTTGGAAAAAACTCCCCGGGCCAGTATGGAGGAATGGGCCGGTTTTGTGGAAAGGTTTGAAAATGCAACCGAAGAGGTGCATATCGGCCTAGTAGGCAAATACGTTCAGTTACCCGATGCTTATATGTCTATCATTGAGTCGTTGAAGCACGCCAGTGCCTTTCACAACAGAAGGCTCGACCTGAAGCTGATTTTGTCTGATGATATTACGCCGGAAAATGTCGGTGAAAAACTGCAAAACCTGGACGGCGTAGTTGTCGCACCCGGGTTCGGCCAGCGGGGTATGGAAGGCAAGTTTACCGCACTTGAATTTGCCCGTGAAAACAATATCCCCTGCCTCGGTATTTGCATGGGAATGCAGACGATGTCCATCGAATTTGCCCGGAATGTTTTGGGCTATGCCGATGCCAACAGTACCGAGATAGACCCCGGCACTTCGCACAACGTGGTGGATATCATGGAAGAGCAAAAACACATCCTAAACCTGGGTGGCAGTATGCGGTTGGGCGCTTATACCTGCCAGCTTAAAAAAGGGAGCAAAGTGAACGCCATTTACAACAAAACCGAAATCAGTGAACGCCACCGCCACCGTTATGAGTTTAACAACGCCTACAGGGACGAATTTGAAGCTGCTGGAATGATCTGTAGCGGGCAAAACGATACGCTCAACTTGGTGGAAATCATTGAGCTTATCCACCACAAATGGTACATTGGCGTACAGTTCCATCCCGAATATAGCAGCACTGTTATCCATCCGCATCCGTTGTTTGTGAGCTTTGTTGGGGCAGCGAAAGGCCTGTAGGAAGCATCAGCTACCCGGCTTTCTACTTATACTCTCCCCAATGCTTGATCTCAATATCCTCCGCCTTCATGAAGCAGAAGGCTTTGATAAAGGCGCTCGCCAGCCGGGCGTTGGTTATGAGCGGGATGTTGAAATCTATAGCTCCCCGACGGATTTTGTAGCCGTTTGTTAATTCCCTTTCGGTCAGGTTTTTGGGAATATTGATGACCAGGTCCACTTTCTTTTCGGCAATCATGTCCGTAACTTTCGGTTCGCCCTCTTCGTCCGGCCAGGCTACACAGGTACTTTTCACACCGTTTTCCTCGAAAAATTTTTGCGTACCGCCGGTTGCAAACAAGTGGTATCCATTGTCGACCAGAAGCCGGCAGGCATCCAGTAGCGCTACTTTCGATTTGGTACTTCCCGAAGAAACGACAATGTTTTTCCCGGGTATCCGGTATCCCACCGAAAGCATGGCGGTAAGCAGTGCGTCGTCGAAGTGGGTTCCGAGGCAGCCCACCTCGCCTGTGGATGCCATATCCACTCCCAGTACGGGGTCTGCCTTTTGCAAACGGGTGAAAGAGAATTGTGATGCCTTAATGCCCACGTAGTCCAGATCGAATGCCGACTTCTCAGGCCTTTGGACTTCTTCTCCAAGCATCACCCGTGTAGCCAGTTCGATAAAGTTGATCTTGATCACTTTGGAAACAAACGGGAACGAACGCGAGGCCCTCAGGTTGCACTCGATCACTTTGATGTCGTTGTCTTTTGCCAGAAACTGGATGTTGAAAGGCCCCGAGATGTGCAGTTCCCTGGCAATCTCCCTGGCAATCTGTTTAATCCGGCGAACGGTTTGCGTATAGATTTTTTGCGGTGGAAACTGGATGGTAGCATCGCCTGAATGGACGCCAGCAAATTCCACGTGTTCCGAAATGGCATAAACCACCAACTCTCCGTTTTGTGCGACGGCATCAATTTCGATTTCCTTTGCTCCTTCGATGAATTCTGAAACGACCACCGGATATTCTTTCGATACTTCCGTGGCCAGCGTCAGGAAGCGTTCCAGCTCGTTCGTGTTGGAACATACGTTCATTGCAGCTCCTGAAAGGACATACGAAGGACGCACCAGCAGGGGAAAGCCCACTTCGTTTACAAATTGGTTGATATCTTCAAGCGTTGTTAGTTCCTTCCACCTCGGCTGATCTATTCCCAGGCGGTCCAGCATGGATGAAAACTTGTGGCGGTCTTCCGCATTATCAATATCCGTAGCTTGCGTGCCCAGAATCTTCACGCCCGACTGGTGCAGCCGCACCGCTAAGTTGTTTGGAATTTGTCCGCCGGTGGACACGATCACCCCTTTCGGATTTTCCAGTTCAATGATATCCCTTACCCGTTCGTAGCTCAATTCATCAAAGTAAAGGCGGTCGCACATATCGTAATCAGTCGAAACGGTTTCGGGATTATAGTTGATCATCACCGAGCGCCATCCTTTTTTCCGAATGGTATTGAGCGCATTCACCGAGCACCAGTCGAATTCTACCGATGAGCCTATGCGGTAGGCTCCCGAGCCCAGCACAATCACAGACCTGTGGTCGCCCAGGTATTTTACATCATTAACTGTTCCGTTGTAGGTCAGGTAGAGGTAGTTGGTCTGCGCCGGATATTCTGCCGCCAGGGTGTCTATTTGTTTGACCACAGGCAGGATCCCGCGTTTGATGCGTTCATCTCGAACCGTATCTTTAGGCATCGGTTTCCTGTATATCAGTTTTTCGATCTGATAATCCGAAAATCCGGCTTTCTTTGCCTTGACAAACAATTCCGTCGGAAGTTGCTCCTTGTTACTGCATTTCTCAATGGAACGAGCAGTATCAACAATATTTTTCAGTTTATAAAGGAACCATCGGTCAATTTTTGTCAACTCGTAAATCTTGTCTACCGGATATCCCTGTTCGAATGCCTGTGAAAGGTAGATGACGCGCTTGTCGGTAGGAATGCTCAGGTTTTTGTCCAATTCCTTGGTGAATAGGTGTTTATTGCCCGAAAATCCATGCATGCCCTGTTGGATCATCCGCAATCCCTTTTGGAATGCCTCTTCAAAACTTCGCCCGATGGACATGATTTCGCCTACCGATTTCATGGAGGAGCCTATTTCACGGCTGACACCGTGAAATTTTGCCAGGTCCCAGCGCGGGATTTTGCAAACTATATAGTCCAGTGCAGGCTCAAAGAATGCCGATGTTTCTTTTGTTACCGAATTTTTAAGTTCGGGAAGGCTGTACCCCAGCCCCAATTTTGCGGCAACGAAGGCCAGGGGGTAGCCGGTAGCTTTGGAAGCCAGTGCAGAGGAGCGGCTCAGGCGGGCGTTCACTTCAATAACGCGGTAATCTTCGGAGAACGGGTCAAAAGCATATTGAACGTTGCATTCGCCCACAATGCCGATGTGGCGGATGATACGGATCGCGAGTTCACGAAGCTTGTAATATTCGCTGTTGGAAAGCGTTTGAGAAGGGGCCACCACGATGCTTTCCCCGGTGTGTATGCCCAGCGGATCAAAATTTTCCATGTTACAAACCGTGATGCAGTTGTCGTACCGGTCGCGTACCACTTCATACTCAATCTCCTTCCAGCCTTTTAATGATTTTTCAACCAACACTTGTGGTGAATAATTGAAAGCCTTTGTAACGAGTGATTCCAGTTCGTCTTCGTTGTCACAGAAGCCGCTTCCCAGCCCGCCCAGAGCATAAGCAGCCCGTACGATTACCGGATAGCCAAGTTTGCCGGCTGCCCTGAGAGCGTCCTTAAGCGAGGTTACCGCTTCGCTCTGGATATATTTTACACCGATTTCAGAAAGTTTTTGATTGAAGATTTCCCGGTCTTCCGTGTCGATAATAGCTTGGACGGGGGTGCCGAGCACGCGCACGTTGTATTTCTCGAGGATCTTGTTCTTGTACAGCGCTACGCCGCAGTTCAGTGCCGTCTGTCCTCCAAACGAAAGAAAGATACTGTCGGGACGCTCTTTTTCGATTACCCGCTCCACAAAATCCGGGGTTACGGGTAAAAAGTAAACCTTGTCGGCAATGCCCTCTGAGGTCTGAACAGTAGCTATGTTGGGGTTAACCAGCACGGTTTCAATTCCTTCTTCCTTCAGCGCCTTTAAAGCTTGCGAACCGGAATAGTCGAATTCGCCGGCTTCGCCAATTTTCAGTGCGCCAGAACCCAAGAGCAGAACTTTCTTGACAGATCCTTTTTCAATGCCCCGGTAAACTTGTTTTAAAACTGATTTTGCATCGAGTTCATCCTCGATGAGTTTTGGAATCGGAATATTTTTAACTTCAAGCGTCCGGATAAACACATCAAAGAGAAACTCGGTGTCGGTCGGCCCTGCCGATGCCTCGGGGTGGAATTGACAGGAGAACCAGGGATTGGTTTTGTGGCGGATGCCTTCGTTCGTTCCGTCGTTCATGTTGACGAAAAGAGGTTCCCATTCCACGCCCAGCGAGTTGTTATCCACCGCGAAACCGTGGTTTTGAGAAGTTACGAACGCCCGTTGCGTCCCGACGAGTTGCACTGGCTGATTGCAGCTGCGGTGCCCGTATTTCAGCTTATAGGTGCTGGCTCCTCCTGCCAGTGAAAGCAATTGGTTTCCCATGCAGATTCCGAAAATCGGTTTTCCGGTTTGCATTGCTTTTCGGATGTTGTTTACGGTTGGCGTACAGAAAGCCGGGTCACCGGGACCGTTGGAAATAAACAGTCCGTCGAACTCCATCTCGTTAAAATCGTAATCCCAGGGTACGCGCACGATTGTCGTATCCCGTTTCAGCAGGCAGCGGATGATGTTGTTTTTCACACCGCAATCGACCAGTATCACTTTGTGCTTTCCGCTGCCGTAGACAATCACCTCCTTGCAGCTTGCTTTTGCAACCTGATTTTTGTCATCGGGATTCACAAACGGTATATCGGGTTCACCCGGAAAGACCAGTTTACCAAGCATTGTCCCTTTTTCCCGGACCAGCTTGGTCAGTTCGCGCGTGTCGATGCCGTAGACGGCAGGTACTTTGTTTTCCTTCAGCCAGTCGCTTAAACTTTTTGCAGCGTTCCAGTGGCTGTATTCAAAAGAAAAATCGGAAACAATAAGGCCGCTTGCCTGTATTCTTTCCGATTCGTAAAAGGTAGAAATGCCTTGGTGCGATTCGTCTTTGGGGACGCCGTAGTTTCCGATAAGCGGGTAGGTCAGCGTCAGAATTTGCCCGAGGTAGGAGGGATCTGAAAGGCTTTCGGTGTAGCCGACCATTCCAGTGCTGAAAACAACTTCACCGGCAACCGGTGCTTCGTAACCAAATGATTTTCCCTGAAATACTGTTCCGTCTTCGAGAACAAGATGGAGTGATTTGTTATACATATTGTTTAGGTGTGGATTTGATGTGAGCAGTAATAATAACCTACTGTATCAAAAGTTTCGCAAATTTACAAATTCTCTTGCATTTTAATTCAAAAAAAACGTATTTTTGTGCCATAAAAGCAGCAGGCGTCTAAACTCACGTTCTGCCGCCTGCTCATCGTTTAAATATAAAAAAGAAAAAAGTTATTTGTGCTCGTTCGGTTTGACTGACCGGGTCAGTTGTTTTTTTCGTTTCCTTTCTCTAAAACAGGTTCTTCTGCTTCTCCTTTCCGCAATGAGTCGGAAATTTTCGAGATTGAGTTGAAGTCTATATTTCCCGAAACGGTTATGATCGTTAATTTACTGTCGTCGTCCAATGCCATAAGGATAAGATCCTGCGTTTTCTCGTCGGTTTTTTTCATCAGGATATTTATTTTCGACCTCCTTTCATTCACCGATACTACCTCCTTGTAGTCTGTGAATTCGCTGGATGCCATCTCTTTTGCTTTTTCAAAATAGAATTTTGAGTCTGCTTTGTTTTCTGTTGTAATGATGCGAATGCTGTTTAACTCGCGAAAAGTTGTCTTTAGTTCTTCATCGCTGGTATTCGACGCCATTTTGTTAAGCATCGCTTTCCCTATGTTTACGTTACTTACCGGCCGTTCCGTTTCGACGCACTCCTTCAGGAATCTCGTAATGAAATCGTTTGCAAAGGTTGAAGTTGCCAAAAACAACGTAAACAAGACCAGAAAAATTTTTCTCATAGATTTTCGGGTTTGATATTCTTACTTAAATCGGGGTCATAGAGTGGAATCCTGGTGCTCAACGAATCGATTTCCGACCAATCCAGGTCTAAATCATCCAATTGCTCCAGCGACTTCAAAGATGCTTCTTCGGTGGCCCGTAATGCTTTGGATAGCTTCTCTAGGGCCGAGGTGGCCTGTTGTATGGCTGCACGAGGATCGTTGTATGTTTCGGCAAAGACCCGGTTGTTTTGGCGGGCAACAAAGTAAACGGATACCCCAATCCCGGCAATGAGAATAACCGATGCGGCGATACGCAGGAAAGGCTCGAATATTTTTATGGTGATGTATTGTTTTTGCCGGTCGGTTCTGCGGATCAGTGTATCAAGTTTTTTCTCAAAATCACAGCTCAATTTCATTGCCTGATGGTTTTGTTTATAGGCAAACAAAGGTGTATACGGCAGCAAGTCATCGGAGACGTCACCGAAGTTGAAAAATTCCTGTAGTTCCCTTTCCTCCGAAACCGATGTTTCGCAGTTCCAGTAATTCTCCAGCAATGTATGTATTCTTTCGTTGTTCATTCTTGTTTACCCGATAATAATTCTTTCAATTTATTTCTAGCCCTAAAGAGGTTCACTTTTACCAAATCTTCGCTAATATCCAATACTTGCGCTATTTCCTTGTAACTCATTCCTTCAATCTCACGCAGTTGAAACACCGCTTTCTGGCTTTCCGACAGTTGATTAATGCACCTATATATTAATGTGTTCCTTTCGGTTTCCACCAGTTTGAAAAACGGCGTTACGTGATCGGTAAAAATTCCGTTTTCCAATTCAGGAGCAATATTTTCTGTTCTTCGTATCGATAGAGACTCCACTCTGTCGAGCGCCAGGTTTTTTGTAGCGCGGAAACAATAGGCTTCCAGATTCTCGATGTTTTCCCACTCGTTATTTTTCGACCAAAGCTTCAAAAACACGTCTTGTACAATGTCTTCGGCTTCGGCGGAATCTCTCACGATGCTCCACGCAAGCCGGAAGAGTTTATCCTTTAGCGGTAAAATGATCCGATGGAATTTATCGTGACTCATTAGTTGGATGACGGATAAATGTTGAAAAAGTTACATTGAATTGCGAAAATAGTTGTTTTTTTATAAAAATCGGTGGCGACGTAAGAAATAGTTGTTGTTTTTTCAAAATATCAGTTGTCTGGATTTTGTAAAATAGTTGAAAAAACACCGTCAATAATTTGCATATCATGTTGATTATTTGTAATTTTGTGCCGTTTTTAACCCCAGAGACGGTGGTTTTTGACGTTAATCATTTGATTATATTTAAGTTATAATTGGGTGAGGTTGTGTAAAGAAATTAAATTTATCAGTAAAATAAAAGACAAAAAGAAAGTAGAAAAATGCCTACAATTCAACAATTAGTAAGAAAAGGCCGTACGGTTATAGAAGAGAAAAGTAAATCCCGTGCGCTTGATTCGTGTCCGCAAAGACGCGGTGTCTGCGTGAGGGTTTATACTACTACTCCCAAAAAACCAAACTCAGCAATGAGGAAAGTGGCTCGTGTACGTTTAACTAACACTAAGGAGGTGAACGCTTATATTCCGGGCGAAGGGCACAACTTGCAGGAGCACTCTATTGTATTGGTGCGTGGCGGTCGTGTTAAAGACCTTCCGGGTGTACGTTATCACATTGTTCGCGGAACATTGGATACTGCCGGGGTAAATGGCCGTACTCAACGTCGTTCTAAATATGGAGCTAAGCGTCCTAAACCGGGAGCAGTTGCCAAGCCGGGTGCAAAGAAGAAATAATCCCGCACAATAAAAGTACGCTTTATTTTTTATAAGTTAAAATTCATGTAAAATCGCTGTTGGAATTTTTGGGAAAAGCTACTATAGGTTGAGTAAACGGTTCGGAGGAATTGTTGAAGACAGATAAAAAACGGCAACCAAACACAACACAAATCAATTAAAACAATGAGAAAAACAAAACCTAAAAAAAGACAGGTTCTACCCGATCCTGTATATGGTGATGTAAGGGTGACAAAGTTTGTTAACCACCTTATGTATGACGGAAAGAAGAGTATATCTTACGATATTTTCTATTCTGCATTGGATACAGTGAAGGCTAAATTGCCCAACGAAGAAAAACCGGCTCTCGAGATTTGGAAAGCCGCATTAGACAATATAACACCGCAGGTTGAAGTGAAATCACGCCGTGTTGGCGGAGCAACATTTCAGGTGCCTACAGAAATTCGTCCCGAAAGAAAAGAATCCATTTCAATGAAAAACCTCATTCTTTATGCTCGCAAAAGAGGAGGTAAGACGATGGCAGACAAACTGGCTGCTGAGATCGTTGATGCGTATAACAATCAGGGTGGATCATATAAACGTAAAGAAGATATGCATAGAATGGCAGAAGCGAACAGGGCTTTTGCACATTTCAGATTTTAAATAAACAGACTGTTAGGTAAAAAAGATGGCAAAAGGTTCAAAAGAAGCATTAATTTTCACTCGCAATATAGGTATCATGGCGCACATTGATGCCGGCAAGACGACTACGTCGGAACGTATCTTGTTTTACACGGGATTAACCCATAAAATTGGAGAGGTACACGATGGGGCGGCCACGATGGACTGGATGGAGCAGGAGCAGGAGCGGGGTATAACCATTTCTTCTGCGGCCACAACCGCGAACTGGAAATATAATGACAAAACATACAAAATTAATCTAATTGATACTCCGGGACACGTTGACTTCACCGTAGAAGTTGAGCGTTCATTGCGTATTCTCGACGGAGCCGTGGCGGCATTTTGTGCCGTAGGTGGGGTTGAGCCGCAATCGGAAACTGTGTGGCGTCAGGCAGATAAATACAAAGTGCCGCGAATTGGTTACGTGAATAAGATGGACCGTTCTGGGGCTAACTTTTTTGAGGTAGTTCGTCAGGTGAAAGAAGTACTTGGTGCAACTCCTTGTCCCATCCAAATCCCCATAGGCGCAGAAGAGAACTTCAAGGGCGTGGTGGATTTGATTACAATGAAAGCGTTGTATTGGCACGATGAGACCATGGGTGCTGAGTATCACATAGAGGAGATACCTGTTGATTTATTGGATGAAGCCAACGAGTGGAGAGAAAAGATGCTCGAAACGGTTGCTGAGTTCGATGATGTGTTGATGGAGAAGTTTTTCGACGATCCTTCAACCATCACGGAGGATGAGGTGAGAGCAGCTGTAAGGAAGGGAACACTTTCCATGCAGATAAATCCGATGATCTGTGGCTCTTCATTCAAAAACAAAGGAGTACAAACGTTGCTGGATGCTGTTTGTTCTTACTTGCCCAGCCCGGTCGACACCGATGCTATTGAGGGCGTTGATCCGATAGATACAGACAAAATAGTCGTCAGGCGTCCTGATCCTAACGAGCCGATGTGCGCCCTGGCGTTCAAAATCGCGACTGACCCATATGTGGGACGTCTCTGCTTCTTCCGTGTTTATTCGGGAGAACTGGAAGCCGGTTCTTACGTTTACAATCCCCGTTCGGGAAAAAAAGAACGTATCTCACGTCTGTTCCAGATGCATTCCAACAAACAGAATCCGAAGGAATTTATCGGATGCGGTGACATAGGAGCCGGGGTTGGATTTAAGGATATTCGCACGGGCGACACGCTTTGTGATGAAAGCAAACCCATTGTCCTGGAATCGATGGATTTCCCCGATCCGGTTATCGGTATTGCTGTTGAGCCTAAAACCCAGAAAGATTTGGATAAACTCTCCGTTGGTTTGGCTAAACTGGCGGAAGAAGACCCGACATTTACGGTTAAGACGGATGAAGAAACCGGCCAGACGGTTATCTCCGGAATGGGAGAACTTCACCTGGAGATTATTATCGACCGGTTGAAACGTGAGTTTAAGGTCGAAGCTAATCAGGGACGTCCTCAGGTATCTTATAAAGAAGCTATTACCAAACCTGTCGAGCTGCGTGAGGTTTACAAGAAGCAGACTGGAGGTCGCGGTAAATTTGCCGACATTATCGTACGGGTAGAACCGGCCGATGCCGATTTCGAAGGGGAATTGCAGTTTATCGATGAGGTAAAAGGTGGAAATATCCCCAAGGAATATATTCCGTCCATTCAGAAGGGTTTTGCACGCGCCATGAAGAACGGTGTTCTCGCCGGTTATGCGTTGGACAAGCTGAAAGTTACGGTAATTGATGGTTCTTACCATCCGGTAGACTCCGATCAGTTGTCATTCGAAATATGTGCTATTCAGGCATTCAGAAGTGCCAGCGAAAAAGCCGGTCCTGTTTTAAAAGAGCCGATCATGAAGGTGGAAGTAGTAACTCCAGAGGAAAGTATGGGGGATGTGATTTCCGATCTGAACAAGCGGCGCGGACAAATCGAAGGCATGGAATCGAACCGGTCGGGTGCACGCATTGTAAAGGCAAAAACTCCGCTTTCGGAAATGTTCGGATATGTAACTTCATTGCGGACCATTACTTCGGGAAGAGCAACCTCCACAATGTCTTTCGACCATTTTGAGGAAGTTTCTCCCTCGATTGCAAGACAAGTGCTGACGGAAGTAAAAGGTCGTGTTGATTTGATTAAATAACATTATAAAAATAATATGAGCCAAAAAATCAGAATTAAACTGAAGTCCTACGATTACAGCCTGGTGGATAAATCTGCAGAAAAAATCGTAAAAACCGTAAAAGCTACGGGTGCAGTAGTAAGCGGACCCATTCCGTTGCCCACACACAAACGCATATTTACTGTGAACCGCTCTACATTCGTAAACAAAAAATCGCGCGAGCAATTCGAACTCTCGTCTTTCAAGCGGCTGATCGATATCTACAGCTCAACGGCAAAAACCGTTGACGCGCTGATGAAGCTTGAATTGCCGAGTGGGGTAGAAGTAGAAATCAAAGTGTAATAAATAAGACAAAAGAGCCAGGAGCCAGGACAGAAGAACCAAGATAAAAATCGTTGGCTCTTGGTTCTTGAATCTAAATAATTAATTAATTAAACAACAGAGAAATGCCAGGATTAATTGGAAAAAAAATCGGAATGACATCCGTTTTCAGTGCCGAGGGGAAAAATGTTCCATGCACTGTTATCGAAGTAGGTCCTTGCGTGGTTACTCAGGTAAAGACCGTTGAAAATGACGGTTACGACGCTATTCAACTTGGGTTTGAAGATAAAAAAGACAAACACACACCCAACGGCGAAAAAGGTCATTTTAAAAAAGCCGGAGTTACCCCGAAGAGACACTTGGCCGAGTTCAAAGGATTTGGAAACGACTACAAGTTGGGGTCCGAAATCACTGTTGATCTTTTTAACGATGCCGTTTACGTGGACGTGATCGGGACATCGAAAGGAAAAGGGTTTCAAGGTGTAGTAAAACGCCACGGTTTCGGTGGTGTAGGACAGTCCACACACGGGCAGCATAACCGTTTACGTGCCCCGGGTTCTATCGGAGCCTGTTCGTATCCCGCGAAAGTATTTAAAGGTACTCGTATGGGCGGCCAGATGGGTAATGAGCGGGTAACCGTTCAAAATCTTCAGGTGATTAAAGTAATTCCCGAACACAATCTTTTATTGTTGAAAGGTTCGATTCCGGGATGTAAAGGTTCAATTGTAGCAATAGAAAAATAAAATGGAATTAAGCATATACAATATCAACGGAGAGGTAACAGATAAAAAGGTGACACTCAATGATTCCATTTTCGGAATTGAACCTAACGATCATGTTATCTGGTTAGACGTAAAACATTATTTGGCTAACCAGCGTCAGGGTACGCACAAATCGAAAGAGAGAAATGAAATAGCTGGAAGCACCCGCAAGCTCATTCGCCAGAAAGGGAGTGGTGGTGCACGCCGTGGCGACATCAAATCGCCGGTTATGGTAGGCGGAGGCCGGGTCTTTGGTCCTAAACCACGTGATTACGGCTTTAAGCTCAACAAAAAGGAAAAAGCATTGGCACGTCGTTCAGCACTTTCATTAAAAGCCAGAAACGAAGCTATTTGGGTAGTGGAAGATTTCAACTTCGACGCACCCAGAACGAAGAACTTTGCTGAGCTAACAAAAAAACTGCAACTGGCTGATAAAAAGCTACTTTTCGTTTTGCCAAGTCAAAATAAAAACGTATATTTGTCGGCTCGAAATTTACCGGGAGTTGAGATTATAACTGCTTCAGACATAAATACATACAAAATTATGAACTGTGGGAATTTAGTGCTCACGGAATCGTCTGTTGCGGTAATTGATGATTTACTTAAAGCATAAGGAGACAAAACAATGGGAGTAATTATAAAACCAATTTTTACAGAAAAACAAACCGCGGTTACCGAGAAGTTCGAAAACCGTTACGGTTTCATTGTAGTTCCCGGAGCTAACAAAGTAGAAATCAAAAATGCAATTGAATCACTCTACAATGTTCACGTAGAACAGGTGAATACAATGAAATACGATGGCAAGCTGAGAAGCCGCTACACAAAATCCGGTGTTGTTACCGGTAGCACGCCATCTTATAAAAAAGCAATTGTAACCTTGAAAAAAGGTGAAACAATCGATTTATTCAGCAATATCTAATTAAAAAATGGCAATACGTAAACTAAAGCCCACAACACCGGGGCAAAGACACAAGATTATCGGTTCTTTTGAAAATATCACTGCATCAGAACCGGAAAAATCTCTTGTAGTTGGTAAAACAAGTACAGGTGGACGCAACCATCGCGGGAAAATGACGATAGGTTACATTGGTGGCGGACACAAAAAACGTTTTCGTTTTATTGATTTCAAGAGAACAAAAGACGGAGTTCCTGCCGTTGTAAAAAGCATTGAATACGATCCCAATCGTTCTGCACGCATAGCGTTGCTTTATTATGCCGATGGAGAAAAAACGTATATCCTTGCTCCCAACGGATTAGAAGTTGGAACCACAGTGATGTCGGGACCGGAAGCTGCTCCCGAAGTTGGCAATACACTGCCTTTGGCAAACATACCCCTTGGTACGGTGATTCATAACGTTGAGTTGCGCCCGGGACAAGGTGCAAAAATGGTGCGTTCGGCCGGAACATTCGCTCAGTTGGTTTCGCGTGAAGATAAATACGCGATTATCAAAATGCCTTCAGGTGAAGTTCGTAAAATTCTTGCTACATGTAAAGCTACTATAGGAAGTGTTGGTAATTCAGACCATGCTCTGCAACAATCAGGTAAAGCCGGTCGTTCAAGATGGCTTGGACGTCGTCCACACACACGCGGGGTTGTTAAAAACCCGGTTGACCACCCCATGGGTGGTGGTGAGGGCCGCGCGTCGGGAGGTCATCCACGTTCGCCCAAAGGTATTTATTCAAAGGGCTTGAAAACAAGAGCTCCGAAAAAGCATTCTTCTAAATACATCGTAGAAAGAAGAAAGAAAAAATAACCTGATTAACAAGTAAGAATTATGAGCAGATCATTAAAAAAAGGTCCGTATATCAACATAAAATTAGAGAAGAAAGTGAATGACATGAACGAGAGCGGCAAAAAAGCTGTCGTAAAAACATGGGCACGTGCTTCAATGATTTCCCCCGATTTCGTGGGCCACACTATTGCTGTACACAACGGAAATAAATTTATTCCGGTGTATATTACCGAAAACATGGTAGGACATAAGTTAGGTGAATTTGCGGTAACGCGCACATTCCGTGGACATTCCGGCAACAGAAAGAAATAATCGGCGGGCTTAACTGAATAAAAAAAAGAAAAGACATGAGTGCTAGAAAAAGAATATCAGCAGAACAACGCAAAGAAAACCGTAAAGAGGTTGCTTTAGCCGTGTTGAAAAATGCTCCTTCTTCGCCCCGGAAAATGCGATACGTTGCAGATATGGTGCGCGGAATGGAAGTTTTTAAAGCATTGGGCGTTTTGAAGTTTTCCAGCAAGGAGGCATCGAGAAGAGTTGAAAAATTATTACTCTCGGCCATCTCTAACTGGGAACAGAAAAACGAACGCAAAGCCGAAACAGGCGAACTTTATATCAAAATAATTTCTGTAGACGAAGGTGCAACGCTGAAGAGACTTCGTCCTGCCCCGCAAGGCCGCGGCTACAGAATCCGCAAACGTTCAAATCACGTGACAATTGTGGTAGATACTTATAAAAAAGAACAAGAACAAAATTAATACAGGCAGATGGGACAAAAAGTAAATCCGATAGCAAATCGTTTGGGAATCATCAAAGGATGGGACTCTAATTGGTACGGTGGAGATAATTATGGCGAAATGATGCTGGAAGACAGCAAAATTCGCACTTATTTGAATGCTCGTCTGGCCAAAGCAAGTGTTTCTCGCATTGTCATTGAAAGAACGCTGAAATTAGTAACCATCACTATCTGTACTGCCCGTCCGGGAATCATTATCGGTAAAGGTGGCCAGGAAGTGGACAAGCTAAAAGAAGAGTTAAAGAAAATAACCGATAAGGATGTTCAAATCAATATCTTCGAGATAAAGAAACCCGAGCTGGATGCGGTTATCGTGGCCAACAATGTTGCTCGCCAGGTGGAAGGTAAAATTGCTTACCGCAGAGCGGTTAAAATGGCCATCGCATCTACCATGAGGATGGGCGCAGAAGGCATAAAGATTCAAATCTCAGGTCGCTTGAACGGTGCCGAAATGGCCCGGTCGGAAATGTATAAAGAGGGAAGGACTCCGTTGCATACTTTTCGTGCCGACATTGATTATGCTCATGCAGAAGCGTTGACCAAAGTTGGATTGATCGGTATCAAGGTTTGGATCTGCAGAGGAGAGATCTACGGTAAAAAAGACCTGGCACCTTCATTCGCATCTTCCAAGGAAAATCGTTCACAAGGCGGTGGCGGACGCAGCGACAGAGGTAATCGCCCCGAAGGAGGCAGAGGTGCCAGAAGAAACAGAAGAAATAATAACAAAAACGCATAAACCAATATGTTACAACCGAAAAAATCAAAATTTAGAAGACAGCAGAAAGGCCGCATGAAAGGCTTCGCCGGTCGCGGTAATCAGTTGGCATTCGGTTCGTTCGGGATAAAATCGTTACAATCAAAATGGATCACCGGCAATCAGATTGAGGCTGCCCGTGTTGCCGTAACACGCTATATGCAACGCCAAGGACAAGTTTGGGTACGCATCTTCCCCGATAAACCAATTACCAAAAAACCTGCTGAAGTACGTATGGGTAAAGGAAAAGGTAATCCCGAAGGGTACGTGGCTCCTGTTACTCCCGGAAGAATTATTTTCGAAATCGAAGGTGTACCGTACGATGTGGCAAAAGAAGCTCTCCGTCTGGCAGCACAGAAATTGCCTGTTACGACAAAATTCGTTGTCAGAAGAGATTATGAACAACCCCAAAATTAATTCGTAAGGCATGAAATCAAAAAAACAGGAATACAAGGAGTTATCGGATAAGGATTTGAAGGAAAGGTTGGATGCTGAACAGGCGGACCTGATTCAGACCAAAATTTATCATACAACTACTCCGCTCGACAATTCAGGTTCGATAAGAGAAAAACGCAGAAACATTGCACGTATTCAGACTGAATTGCGCGCTCGTGAATTGAAAAAAGCTTAATAATTATAATGGAAACGAGAAATTTAAGAAAAGAAAGAATCGGGGTCGTTTTCAGCAACAAGATGGAAAAAACCATCACCGTTACTGTAAAATGGAAAGAAAAACACCCTATATATGGGAAGTTCGTTAGTAAAACGAAAAAATTTCACGCCCATGATGAAAAGAATGACTGTAACATAGGGGATACAGTACGTATAATGGAAACACGTCCTTTGAGCAAAACAAAGAGATGGAGAGTGGTTGAAGTAATAGAAAGGGCTAAGTAAGATGATACAGCAAGAATCAAGACTAAACGTGACCGACAATAGCGGAGCCAAGGAAGCCCTTTGCATCCGTGTATTAGGTGGAACAAGAAGACGCTACGCGTCTGTTGGGGATGTAATTGTTGTGGCTATCAAGAGCGTAATCCCTTCGAGTGACATTAAAAAAGGCGCTGTAACAAAAGCAATCATTGTACGTACGAAAAAAGAAATTCGTCGTGCTGATGGTTCTTATATTCGTTTCGACGACAATGCCTGCGTCCTTCTGAACAACGCCGGTGAGTTGAGAGCCAGCCGTATCTTTGGGCCGGTTGCACGTGAATTACGTGCTACAAACATGAAGATTGTTTCATTAGCGCCCGAAGTACTTTAATCTATTAAACAATCACAGACAATGAGTAAATTACATATTAAAAAAGGAGATACGGTTTACGTGAACTCCGGTGAAGACAAAGGCAAAACAGGACGTGTGCTCGAGGTACTGGTGGCTAAAAACCGCGCCATTGTAGAAGGAGTAAATATCGTGTCGAAGCATGCAAAACCCAATGCACAGAATCCCAATGGAGGTATCGAAAAGAAAGAAGCTTCCATTCATCTCTCGAAACTAAATTTGGTTGATCCGAAAACCGGTAAACCAACGCGCATTGGAAGAAAAGAAGACAGTAAAGGTAAGTTAGTACGTTATGCAAAAAAATCAGGGGAGGTAATTAAGTAATGGCTAAAGAAGTGAAAAAAGAAAAAGCGGCAAAAGCCGCTGAACCCAAAGCTGAAGTTCAGAAAGAAGCTCAGGCTGCTGCTCCCCAAACAGAAGATCAGGGAAACAGAAGTACGGTTACTCTCAAAAAAGAATACGGGGAACGTATTGTGCCTGCCCTAATGAAGGAATTTGGATACAAATCCGTTATGCAGGCTCCCAAGCTCGAAAAAATTGTTATCAACCAGGGATTGGGTATAGGAGTGGCTGACAAAAAAATTATCGAAACGGCAATCAACGAACTAACGGCAATCACCGGTCAGAAAGCAGTGGCAACCTATTCGAGAAAAGATATCTCCAATTTCAAGTTACGTAAGAAAATGGCTATCGGAGCTCGTGTAACGTTGCGTCACGATAAAATGTATGAATTCCTCGAAAGACTTATCCGCGTTGCGTTGCCACGTATTCGTGACTTCAGGGGTATTGAAGGGAAACTTGATGGAAGAGGAAACTACACCCTGGGGATCCAGGAACAGATTATCTTTCCTGAAATCAATATCGACAGCATCTCCCGTTTGCTGGGAATGAACATTACGTTCGTTACCTCTGCAGCGACCGACGAAGAAGGTTATGCTCTCCTCAGAGAATTTGGATTACCGTTTAGAACAGAAAAAAACAAGTAAGAAATGGCAAAAGAATCAATGAAAGCCCGCGAGGTGAAAAGAGCTAAAATGGTTGCCCGTTATGCCGAAAAAAGAGCAAAATATTTGGCTGAAGGTGATTACGAAGCACTTCAAACCATCCCTAAAAATGCGTCTCCCGTCCGTTTGCACAACCGTTGCAATTTAACCGGACGTCCCAAAGGCTATATGCGCCAGTTTGGATTATCACGCATTCAGTTCAGGGAAATGGCATCGAAAGGACTTATACCCGGAGTGAAAAAAGCAAGCTGGTAAAATACAGTGCAATAACGAAGTTTTATTAAATATTGTCCCGACAGTCGGGATCAATTTAAATTTTTTTATAATGACAGATCCAATAGCAGATTATTTGACGCGGTTGAGAAATGCTATCCAGGCGAAGCATCGTGTGGTAGAAATTCCCGCATCAAACTTGAAAAGAGACATCACAAAGATTCTCTTTGACAAAGGCTACATCCTTAATTATAAGTTTGTAGAGGACGGACCGCAAGGCTCTATTATGATTGCCTTGAAATACGATCCGGTAAATAAAGTGAATGCGATCAAAAAACTGATTCGCATATCTTCACCCGGGTTACGTCGGTATACCGGTTATAAGAATATGCCCCGGGTACTGAACGGTTTGGGTATTGCCATATTATCTACTTCAAAAGGAGTAATGACGGATAAAGAAGCTGCCGTTCAGAAAATCGGCGGTGAAGTATTGTGTTACGTTTATTAATTTCAGGAGGAGAATAGTATGTCAAGAATAGGAAAATTGCCCATTTCATTGCCTTCCGGCGTTGCAGTAACGGTGGGAGAAGATAACGTGATTACGTTGAAAGGCCCTAAAGGAGAACTAAAACAACACGTGAACCCTGATATGAAAGTAGAGGTTGAAAACGGTGTCTTAACCGTTATCAGGCCTACCGACGATAGAGAACACAGAGCCATGCACGGGTTATACCGTTCTTTGCTCCACAATATGGTGATTGGCGTTTCGGAAGGATTTCGCAAGGAACTGGAGCTTGTTGGTGTTGGATACCGTGTAACCAATAACGGACAAATTCTGGAATTATCACTTGGTTATACCCACAACATATTCCTGGAATTACCCCAGGAGATTAAAGTGGAAACCAAGATGGAAAGGAACAAGAATCCGCTTATTATTTTGGAGTCTTCCGATAAGCAATTGCTCGGACAGGTTTGTGCAAAAATTCGTTCATTCCGCAAACCCGAACCTTACAAAGGTAAAGGTATTAAATTTGTTGGTGAACAAATCCGTCGCAAATCGGGTAAGACAGCAGGTAAATAATTTACGTAAACAGAAATCGCTATGTTAACAAAAACAGAAAGAAGACTAAAGATTAAGACTCGTGTTCGCGGTAAGATCAGCGGGACCAAGGAGTGTCCGCGTTTGTCCGTGTTCAGGAGTAATAAACAAATATACGCGCAGGTTATCGATGATATTAATGGAGTTACGCTGGCATCGGCTTCATCTTTGAAAGTGGAAGAAAAACTTCCCAAAAAAGAAATAGCTGCAAAAGTTGGCGAGATGATTGCCAGCAACGCTAAAGAAGCCGGGGTTGAGAAGGTAGCATTCGACAGAAACGGTTACTTATATCATGGACGTATAAAAGAATTGGCTGATGCCGCTCGTAAAGGAGGACTTAAATTTTAAACAACTATGACAGGAACAGATAGAAGAGTAAAATCGACAAACGATTTAGAGTTGAAGGACAGGCTAGTGGCTATCAATCGTACTACCAAGGTAACAAAAGGAGGTCGTACATTCACATTTGCTGCTATGGTTGTAGTTGGAAACGAAGACGGTATTATTGGCTGGGGATTGGGTAAAGCCGGTGAGGTGACTACTGCTATTGCTAAAGGTGTTGAAGCAGCCAAAAAGAACTTGATGAAAGTTCCCGTTTACAAAGGGACTATCCCTCACGAACAATCTGCCCGTTTCGGCGGAGCCGAAGTTTTTCTGAAACCAGCCTTTACCGGAACAGGAGTAAAAGCAGGGGGGGCCATGCGTGCCGTGTTGGAAAGTGCAGGAATTACCGATATTCTGGCGAAATCGAAAGGATCGTCAAATCCTCACAACCTGGTAAAAGCCACCATTGAAGCGTTGTGCGAACTGAGAGATCCCATTACTGTTTCTCAAAATCGCGGAGTTAGTTTAGAAAAAGTATTTAACGGATAAAAACGGAAGGATTTTGAAATGGCTACTATAAAAGTAAAACAGACTACCAGCAGAATAAACTGCCCTAAAATTCAGAAAAAAACGTTAGATGCGTTAGGATTGACGAAAATGAACAAAGTGGTTGAACATGAAGATAACCCTACTATTAGAGGCCTTATCCGTAAAGTTCATCATTTAGTAACGATTGTAGAATAAATTAGTTTATAACGATAAAATATAGATAATAATGAATTTATCGAACTTAAAACCCGCTGAAGGCGCAACCAAAACCCGCAAAAGAATCGGACGCGGATCGGGATCGGGCAGAGGAGGTACTTCGACAAGAGGACACAAAGGACAAAAATCAAGATCGGGTTATTCCAGAAAAACCGGATTTGAGGGAGGACAGATGCCTTTACAGCGTCGCGTACCTAAATTCGGATTTAATCCTCTGAGCAGAGTTGAATACAAAGCCATCAACATTGAAACACTTCAGGTATTGGCCGATTCTCAGAAAATAGAAAAGATAACTCCGGAGGTATTGATCAATGCCGGCCTTATTTCCCGAAAACACTTGGTTAAAATTCTTGGAAGAGGAACACTTTCGGCAAAATTGGAAGTTGAAGCTCACGCTTTCTCCAAGGCTGCGGAACAAGCTATTTCTTCTGCAGGAGGTACAGCCGTAAAACTCTGAAAAAATGGGATTTGTACAGACAGTAAAAAATATTTGGAAAATTGAAGACCTGCGGATGAGGTTACTCATCACGGTGGGTTTTATAGCCATATACCGGTTCGGTTCATTTGTCGTACTTCCGGGTGTTAACCCGCTGCAACTCGAGGCCTTACAGGCCAATGCAAGCTCAGGTCTGCTGGGATTGCTCGATATGTTCTCGGGAGGTGCGTTTGCGAACGCTTCAATTTTTGCGTTGGGAATTATGCCCTACATCTCTGCCTCCATCGTGATGCAGTTGTTGGGTATTGCCGTTCCGGCTTTCCAGAAAATGCAACGCGAAGGAGAAAGTGGACGTACGAAGATGAACCAGTATACCCGTTATCTGACGGTTGCCATTTTGCTTTTTCAAGGGCCCGCTTATATCTACGGAGCTTTGGGATCGGCAATTCCGGGAGGATTGTTTGACTGGGTAATTCCTTCAACCGTTATTCTCGCCGGTGGCAGTATGTTTGTGCTGTGGCTGGGAGAAAGAATTACCGACAAAGGTATTGGTAACGGTATTTCCTTTATCATCCTGATTGGTATTATTGCCCGTCTGCCGCATGCTTTGGTCGCTGAGTTCGACCGGTTGCTCAATGCTCCCGGGGGATTGGTGCTCTTCCTGCTCGAAATCATTTTCCTGATGGTGGTTATAGCCGGAGCGATTATGTTGGTACAAGGCACGAGAAAGATACCTGTACAGTATGCCAAACGTATTGTGGGTAACAAGCAATACGGTGGTGTGCGCCAGTATATCCCTCTAAAAGTGAATGCAGCTAACGTAATGCCTATCATCTTTGCACAGGCGATTATGTTTATACCGCTTACTATTGCTCAGTTCTCAGTAGGAGAGGGCGGCGGTTTTTGGGCTTCGCTGATGAATTACACCAGTTTTTCGTATAATTTCATCTTTGCGTTGCTGATTATTGCTTTCACCTATTTCTATACGGCAATTACCGTTAATCCTATTCAAATGGCAGAAGACCTGAAGAGAAACAACGGCTTTATTCCCGGTGTAAAACCCGGTAAAAGGACGGCGGAGTACATCGATCTTGTCATGTCAAGGATCACGTTTCCTGGGTCAATTTTCTTGGCATTGGTAGCTATTATGCCTGCTTTTGCTGGAATTACCGGGATAAATTCGCAGTTTGCACAATTTTTCGGAGGAACCTCGTTGCTGATTCTTGTTGGAGTAGTGCTCGACACCTTGCAACAGATAGAAAGTCACTTGCTGATGCGTCATTACGATGGTTTCCTTAAATCGGGAGCTAAAATTAAAGGCCGGTCCGGCTCAATTGCAGCTTATTAAGTTTCTGGCGAATAAATGGGGATGAATAGTAGAACGATCATACTGAAAACCGACGAAGAAATCGAATTGATGCGTCAAAGCAACCGTTTGGTAGGAATGACTCTGGGAGAGCTTTCCAAACACATCAAACCCGGGGTGACGACACTTCAACTCGACAAAATTGCGGAAGAGTTTATCAGGGATCACGGAGCTATCCCCACCTTTTTAGGATACGGCGGTTTTCCTAATTCCATTTGTGCTTCGGTAAATGAAAAAGTGGTGCACGGAATTCCCAACAATCACCCTTTGCAAGAGGGCGACATCATATCCATTGATTGCGGTACAAACAAACAGGGATATTGTGGCGATTCGGCATACACGTTCTGCGTGGGAGAGGTAAGAGAAGAGATTAAACAATTACTTAACGTTACCAAAGAAGCGCTTTACAAAGGCATCGAACAGGCCTGTCACGATAAGAGAGTGGGAGACATCGGTTTCACTATACAAACTTATTGTGAGTCACACGGTTATTCGGTTGTAAGGGAATTGGTTGGTCACGGAATAGGCAGAGACATGCACGAAGCACCCGAAGTGCCGAACTACGGCAGAAAAGGGACAGGTCCGTTATTGAAAAACGGAATGTGCATTGCTATTGAACCGATGATCAATATGGGAAGTAAAAATGTGGTGTTTGAAAACGACGGATGGACGGTTCGAACCAAAGACCGCAAACCATCGGCACATTTTGAACACACTGTAGCTATCCGAAACGGGAAAGCCGATATTTTATCGACATTTGAGTTTATTCAGGAAACAAGCAACAATTAAAAAGAGCGGAAATGGCTAAACAAACAGCAATTGAACAAGACGGAACAATAGTAGAAGCATTGTCTAATGCTATGTTCCGTGTAGAATTAGAAAACGGACATGAAATTACCGCACACATCTCGGGGAAAATGCGTATGCATTACATCCGGATTTTACCCGGAGACAGAGTGCGAGTAGAAATGTCGCCTTACGATCTTTCGAAAGGAAGGATTTCATTCAGATATAAATAAAACAAGAAAATTAGATATCAGATAATAGACGTCGGACCATAATTGTCTAAAATCTAAAATCTGATGTCTGACATCTAAAAAATACAAATATGAAAGTAAGAGCATCTTTAAAAAAACGTACGGCTGACTGTAAAATTGTTCGCAGAAAAGGCCGTTTATACATTATCAACAAAAAGAATCCCAAGTTCAAACAACGTCAGGGATAAGATTAAAAAATAACAATTTAAAAAAATTATATGGCTATAAGAATTGTAGGGGTCGATTTGCCGCAAAATAAGAGAGGCGAGGTAGCGTTAACTTATATCTATGGCATCGGACGCAGCTCGGCAAACAGTATTTTAGCTAAAGCCGAAGTGGATAGAGATATCAAAGTAAAAGATTGGACAGACGATCAGGCAGCACGTATTCGTGAGATTATTTCAACCGAATACAAAGTGGAAGGAGATCTTCGCTCTGAAGTACAGTTGAACATTAAACGACTGATGGATATCGGCTGCTACCGTGGTATCCGCCATCGTATCGGGTTACCTGTCCGCGGACAAAGCACCAAGAACAATGCACGTACGCGAAAAGGAAGAAAGAAAACCGTTGCTAATAAGAAAAAAGCTACTAAATAACAGATAAGGAATATGGCAAAAAGAACAGTTGCAGCAAAAAAGAGAAACGTTAAAGTAAGTGCCGAAGGACAGGCTCACATCTCTTCATCGTTCAATAACATCATTGTTTCATTAACCAACGATAACGGAGAAGTGATAAGCTGGTCATCAGCCGGAAAAATGGGCTTCAGAAGTTCTAAAAAGAACACCCCTTACGCGGCTCAAATGGTGGCTTCAGACTGCGCTAAAGTGGCTTATGACCTGGGGCTCCGTAAGGTGAAAGCTTATGTGAAAGGTCCGGGAAACGGCCGCGAGTCAGCTATCAGAACCATTCACGGTGCAGGAATTGAGGTGACCGAGATTGTAGACGTTACACCCATTCCTCACAATGGCTGTCGTCCACCCAAAGCTAGAAGAGTCTGATCCGGTAGTTATTCGTCTGAACATCAAAAAAAAGTAAATAATCATAAGTTTCAATCATACAGAAACTTGAGCTGTGATTTGATTACAATATACTTCTCTGTAATCGCGGCTGCACAGTTTAGGCTTCAGTAGAAAAAGTTTAATTTGTAAAAATGGCAAGATATACTGGTCCAAAAACAAAAATCGCCCGAAAATTCGGTGAACCTATTTTCGGTCCCGATAAGGTTCTTTCTAAAAAGAACTACCCCCCGGGACAGCACGGAAATACACGTAGACGTAAAACGTCGGAATACGGAATTCAGTTGCGTGAAAAACAACGTGCAAAATATACTTACGGAGTATTGGAAAAACAATTCCGGTTAACTTTCGAAAAAGCTGCCCGTAGCCGCGGTATTACAGGTGAAGTACTGCTTCAGTTATTGGAATCGCGTTTAGACAACGTCGTTTATCGATTAGGTATAGCACCTACAAGAGCAGCTGCCCGTCAGCTTGTATCGCACCGTCATATCACCGTAAATGGAAAAGTAGTAAACATTCCGTCGTATAGCGTGAGAGCCGGAGAAGTTGTCGGTGTGAGAGAAAAATCGAAATCGTTGGAAGTGATCTCAAATGCACTTACCGGTTTCAATCACAGTAAATATCCTTGGTTAGAGTGGGATAGAGCATCTATGAGCGGTATGTTTCTGCATTTGCCCGAAAGAGCTGATATCCCCGAAAACATTAAAGAACAATTGATCGTAGAATTATATTCTAAACAATAATTTCATGGCAATATTAGCATTCCAAAAACCCGATAAAGTAATCATGATCCAGGAGAATGCGTTCTCCGGAAAGTTCGAATTCCGTCCGCTGGAGCCCGGATACGGCATTACCATTGGTAACGCGTTGCGCCGTATTTTGCTTTCTTCTCTCGAAGGATATGCAATTACATCGGTAAAGTTTGACGGTGTTGAACATGAATTTGCTTCTATTCCGGGTATAATTGAAGATGTGACGACTATTATCCTGAATCTGAAAAAAATTAGGTTTAAAAGGATAGTAGAAGAATTTGATACGGAAAAAGTAAGTCTCAATGTATCGGGCACGAATGTGTTTAAAGCCGGAGATGTTGGCAAATTACTGACTGGTTTTGAAGTTCTGAATCCTGAACTTGAAATCTGTCATTTAGAGAAGAAAGCTGAATTACGGCTCGAACTGACCATCAACAAGGGACGTGGATATGTTCCAGCTGAGGAAAATCGTGCTATGTTGCCTTCTGAAGACGTGCAAACCATTGCTATCGACTCTATTTTCACGCCTATCAGAAATGTAAAATACGAAATAGAGAATTACCGTATCGAGCAAAAGACCGACTACGAAAAATTAATTATCGAAGTTACCACGGATGGTTCCATCCAACCGAAAGATGCGTTAAAGGAGGCTGCTAAAATCCTTATCCAGCATTTTGCGTTGTTCTCTGACGAAGCCAAGATGATGGTAGAAACCACCGGTACAGAGAATATCGAGGAATTCGACGAAGAAGTGTTGCACATGCGTCAATTGCTGAAACGCAAATTGTCTGACCTGAATCTTTCGGTTCGTGCGCTCAACTGCCTGAAAGCGGCTGAAGTGGAAACCCTGGGTCATCTGGTGATGCACAACAAAAACGATTTGTTGAAGTTCAGAAACTTCGGAAAAAAATCGCTTACTGAGCTGGAGGAGTTACTTGATAATTTAAGCCTGTCGTTCGGTATGGATATCTCGAAATATAAATTAGATAAAGATTAACGATAATGAGACACAATAAGAAAAATAATCATTTAGGACGTAAAGCTGCACATCGCGATGCCATGTTATCGAACATGGCAACATCGCTCATCATGCACAAACGTATTTTCACTACTGTGCCTAAAGCCAAGGAATTAAGAAAGTTTGTAGAACCCATCATCACCAAATCAAAAGAGGACTCCACCAGTTCGCGAAGAGTAGTTTTCAGTATTTTGCAAAATAAATTTGCAGTTACCGAACTTTTTCAGTATATTTCGCAAAAAGTAGCTGATCGTCCCGGAGGGTATACCCGCATCATCAAAACAGGCTATCGCTTGGGAGATAATGCAGCAATGTGCTTCATCGAGTTGGTTGACTACAACGAAAACATGTTGGGCGACGGCGGAGTCAAGAAAGCAAAAACACGCCGTTCACGTAGAAAAGCTACGACTGCTGCCGCTCCAGCTACTGCCACCGATTCTAAAGCTAAGGAACCGAAAGTGAAAAAAGAAGAAGCAAAAGCTGAAGAAGTTAAGGCTGAAGAAACCGTTGAACTAAAAGATACAAAAGAAGTGAATGCTTCAGAAGTTCCTGTGATAGAAAAAGTTGATACACAGGACAAAACGCAAATCGCTGAGGGAGCATCTGCCGAAGGTGAAGGACTAAAAGACTGAACCAAGATGTAACCACAGCGAAGCTGTGATTTTTAAAATGTTAAACATTAAGAAAGCGCCGCGAGTGATTCGTAGCGCTTTCTGCTTTTTACATATTTGTCAAGCTGTCCGACCCTTTGAAAACATTCTGCCGTTTCAGACGTTTTATGATTAAAATGAATGCGCATGATCTATTAAAACTTGATTTATCAACTAATTTTTGAACAATGAAAAAGGTCGTAGTTATTGGTTGTGGTTTTGGGGGATTACAGTTTGTACGGCATTTGAAGAAAAATAGGTTCGACATTCTTGTCATCGATAAAATTAACCATCACCAATTCCCTCCTTTGTTTTATCAGGTGGCCGCTTCGCAAATAGAACCGTCAACCGTTTCATTCCCCATTCGTAAAATATTTCAGAACAGAAAAGATGTCCGGATCCGCCTTGCAAAAGTACATTCCCTCAATGCCGAAGAAAAAACGATCGATACTTCTATCGGCACATTCTCATATGATTATCTGGTCATCGCTACCGGATCGCGGACCAACTTCTACGGAAATCGGCAGGTAGAAGAACATTCACTGGGATTAAAATCTACTTACCAGGCCATTAATGTACGAAACTTTATCCTGATGAATTTTGAAAAACTCCTTTACGAAACTGATAAGGAAGGCTTGTACAACATCGTTATTGTGGGTGCAGGCGCCACAGGTGTTGAGATGGCCGGCGCATTTGTCGAGATGAAGCGCGAAGTACTTCCGAAAGACTATCCCCATATCGATTCGTCTAAGGTCAGTGTGTATCTCCTGGAAGGAGGGTCGAACACGCTGTCCGCCATGAGCCGTTTTGCACAAGACTATTCAGAAAAGTACCTGCGTGACATGGGGGTGATTGTAATGACCAATGTGATTGTAACCAATTACGACGGAAACGAAATCACGCTCAATAATGGTGAAACCATTCGTTCCAAAAATGTTATCTGGTCGGCGGGAATCATAGGTAACACGCTGGATGGGATTCCCTCGCAATCCTTAGCGAGAGGAGGAAGGATAAAAGTGGACCGGATAAACCGGGTGGAGGGACTCAGCGATGTTTTTGCTGTCGGAGACGTGGCCTACATGGAAACCTCCAACTACCCCAAGGGGCATCCTCAGGTGGCAAATGTTGCCATAGGGCACGGCAAAAACCTGGCAAAAAACCTTCAGTACATCCATTTAAGGAAGACTAATCTCCGTCCTTATGAATACCGTAACCTTGGAACTATGGCAACTGTTAGCAGAAACAAGGCAGTAGTAGACCTGCCCTTTGCTAAATTTAAAGGACGGTTCGCGTGGCTTGTCTGGATGTTCCTTCACCTGATGCTTATACTTAGTGTGCGCAACAAACTCATTGTTTTTATCAATTGGGCGTGGAATTATGTTACTCGAAATAACTCGCTTCGGCTTATCCTGAAGGATCAGGATTGATTTGACCGTTTGAAAACGCTTGGTATGATTCAACCGGAAAACCGTTTTTTTGCCGGAAATAGGTCCTAAATTACAAAGTAGGTCGCACAGAGGGAGAGAGATGTATACTTTTGTTTTCAGAAAATTTTATTATTAACTTTTTTAAAATGAATTTAAAATGAAAACAAAAGAATTAAATGTTGAAGTAGTAGATGTGAAAAATGTACCTGCTCGTAGAAACTCTTTCAAAAGTGTGTTGCCTGGGTTGTTTATTTCCGTACTGCTGTTTTTTGCATCAACACCTCTCTTTGCTCATTGTGACTCGTACGACGGCCCTGTGATTAAGGATGCGGTTAAAGCGCTTGAAACAAACAACGTGAATTTGGTCTTCAAATGGATTACCCGGGAACAGGAAGCTGAAATATCCGGTTTGTTCAATAAGGTCTACGGTTTGAAATCGGGTGACCGGGAAATTTACGCCATCCTTGAAAAGCATTTTTTCGAAACGCTTGTGAGGTTGCATCGGGAAACGGAAGGCGCACCCTATACCGGGTTAAAACCGGCAGGAACTACCAAACAAATAATTGTGTTGAGTGATAAAGCCATCGAGAACAACGATATTCACAAATTACTTGTCCAATTGAACAACCATATCGGAAGTGTGATCAGGGAGAAATACCACAAGGTGGAAACACTCAACAAGGGGAAAAACAATTCCGCCGAAGAAGGACGTGCTTACGTGGAGGCTTACGTTGATTACACGCATTCGGTTGAAGCGCTTCACGACATTTTGGAAAACGGTAGCGGCCATAATCATTGAGACGGAGGAGAGAAAGGTTGAAGGGGTAAAAACGTCACAAAATTTGTAACGGAAAAGGCCTTTGTTACGTCTTATGGATATACCCAACAAAATATGATGAAAATTTACTACACACTGTTGTTTTTCTTGTTTTCGTTATTGGCTTTTTCCCAAACAAGAACCTACACTACTTCACGCACGCAGCAAGTACCGGATATAGACGGTCAACTGACAGACGACTGCTGGCTGAATGCCGTCTGGGGAAGTGATTTTGTGCAGTTTGAACCCCATTCCGGTGCCCAACCTTCTCAACAAACTCAATTTGCTATTGTCTACGATGACGATAATTTATACATAGCTATAAAAGCACTCGACGCCGAACCCGGTAAGATTGTCCGCCGCGTTTCTAGACGTGACGATGCTGATGGTGATGCGGTTGCCATTGCCATAGACAGTTACGAAGATAAGATGACGGCTTTTGCGTTTCTGGTTACCGCCGCAGGAAGTAAAACCGACTGGAGGCTAACGGAGGAGAACGACGAGGACTACAGTTGGGACCCGATTTGGGAAGTGAGAACTTCCCTGCAACCCGACGGATGGTATGCCGAAATACGTATACCCTATTCTCAGCTTCGTTTCGGAAAGAACAATCAATACCGTTGGGGCCTGGAGGTGATGCGGCACGTTTATCGCCACCAGGAGCGTTCGTTCTGGCAGCCTATCGACAAAGCTTCGGCCAAATTTATAGGTAATTTCGGCGTTCTGGATGGTATTCGTAACATTAATCCCAAAAAAGACATCGAGATTGTTCCTTTTGCCCTTTCTCAGCTTACCCTTTCGGAAAAGGAAAAAGGAAATCCGTTTGCTACGGGAACCCGTACAAAAGCGTCAGTGGGAGTGGACGGTAAGGTCAGTATTACCCACGACATTACACTGAATTTCACGGTAAATCCCGATTTCGGGCAAGTGGAAGCCGACCCGTCGGTGGTGAACCTAACCAATTTCGAAACGTATTTTGATGAAAAACGGCCTTTCTTTGTGGAAGGGAGTAATATTTACCATTACCCGTTCGATTTGACCAACAACGAACGGAATAAGCTTTTTTATTCTCGTCGGTTGGGAAGAGAGCCACACCTTAGTTACACTAAAAAAGAGGGCGAATATGTGCGTGAACCCGGGCGAACAAACATCCTTGGCGCGGTAAAAGTTTCTGGAAAAACACGTGAAGGAACCTCCATCGGAATACTGAATGCGGTGACGCAGAAAATGTACAGTGAAATAGATCACAGTGGAGAACGGTCGAAATATGCCGTGGAACCGATGTCAAATTATTTCGTGGGCCGGCTGGAACAGGATCTTGATAGCGGAAACCTTATTATAGGTGGGATATTTACAGCCACTAACCGTAAGATAGATGAAGATCAATTCAGAACGCTGCCTGGTTCAGCGTACACCACAGGACTGAATTTAACCAGATATTGGAAAGAGAAATCCTATTTTATAACGGCCAGGGCATTCTTCAGCCACTTGCGTGGATCTCAGGAAGCGATGATTCAATTACAGAAATCGTCGGCAAGGTATTACCAACGGCCCGATGCAAAGCATTTAGAACTTGATGGAGAACGTACATCGCTGAGCGGTTTTGGCGGATCGGTCAGTGGAGGTAAAGCTTCGGGGCACTTTAATCTTTTGGGATTCAGTAGTTGGAGCTCCCCCGGACTGGAATTTAACGATGTTGGTTTTAAACCCAATGCCGATATGTTTCTGAACGGGATATGGGCAGCATGGAACGAATGGCGCCCGAAAGGCATCGTGAACGAATATCAGTTTAATGGTTCCTGGTATAACGTGAGGGATTTTTCCGGAACTTCGCTGGAGTGGGGAAACGAAGCATTCGGGTACATTCAGTTTACCAATTATTACGACATTGCCGGAGGGTTGAATATTAATTATCCGGGATTATCCAATTCAATGCTGAGGGGCGGACCTGCACTCAAAACGCCCGGAGTAATTAATTCGTGGTTTTCCGTTGAATCGGACAGCCGAAAGAAGTTAAGCCTAGAATACGAAATGAACTTTTCTCATGGCTTCGAGCATTCAAGGCGTTCCATTTCTTATGGATTAGACATTACCTACAAACCCAATAACCGGCTTTCGCTTTCACTTTATCCACAGTACGTCAAAGCTACCGGGCATCAACAGTATGTGCGTACGGTGACGGGAGACAGTCCTGCATATATCCTGTCGTCCATCGACCAAAATATCGCATCTATGTCGGTTCGGGTAAATTACGGCATTACTCCCGATATGTCACTGCAGTGGTATGCGCTTCCCTATCTGTTTTCGGGAGATTATTACGGTTTTAAAACTGTAACTCATCCGCGGGCAGATAAATTTAGCGATCGATTCACAGCTATGGATACCTATCCCTATGATAATCCCGATTTTTATTTTCTTCAATTCCGCTCTAACCTGGTTTACCGGTGGGAGTACAAACCCGGGTCTGTACTCTACCTGGTATGGTCGCAAGGAAGAACGGTGCAGGGGAATGAGGGTGTGTTCCGTTTTAGGGATTACCTGGGCGATTTATTTGAGGCTGCTCCTCAAAACGATTTTCTGGTGAAAGTTTCGTACGCGTGGATTTTTTAACCCGGTAAATGCTGTCTGTACAATTAATGTTTGCGGATTTTTAGTAAGTTTGCACTTCCAACAAAATCAAACTTACAATGAAACGAATCCCTGTTTTTACAGTTTTACTTGCTTTGTGTATTCTTACTCTATCTGCTCAAGATAACGCAAGCAAAAAGAGTTATACTTTTTTATTGACTGGAGCTTCCTTTGCGTCGCCCAACAACGGTTGGTTCGAAATCGGTTGTGAACTGTCGGATGCCAACCCGCTTAACAGAGCCATTGGCGGTGAAGCTATTGCCGATGCTGCCAACCGGATTATTGACGGAACATTATACACCATCGAAGAACTGGAACATATTGATGCTCTTGTGATTATGCAGGTCCACGACAGGGATGTCTTCGACGAATCGCAGCTAAAGCCTAACTACACCGAGTACCCGGTGCCTTTCGACCGGAGCAATTACGCCGCTGCGTTCGACTACGTCATCAAACGGTACCTTGCCGATTGTTACAACCTGAAGTTTGACAGGAAATCGAAATATTTCAACAGCCGGAGTGGAAAACCTGCTGTCGTTGTGCTTTGCACCGATTGGCACGACGGAAGGGTAACCTACAACACTTCCGTGAGAAAACTGGCCGAAAAATGGGGATTTCCGGTAGTGGAGTTCGATAAATTCATCGGGTTCTCCAGGAATGCTCTTCATCCGGTTACGGGAGAACAAATAAGCCGTTTGTTTACGGGTGATAAACAAGAAATTGACGGTGAAATTTTTGGATGGCATCCCGAAAACGGGAAAGAGCAATACATTCAACAACGGATGGGAGCCGTTTTTGCCGACACCATGCGAAAGATTTTCCCTGTGAAACCATAACCTATTCTTCCCACACCAAATATGCCGAAACAAGCCAGTGGTTCAACTTGTTTTCCTCAATGGGCCTTGCTTCGGGGATGCTTATGGTCAGACTGTGACTACCTGCGGACAGATTGGGCAGTTCGACCTCTATGGGGGAAACATCACTACCTGGACACCAGTTGCTTCGTGATAAATCGGATGAAGCGAGCGGCTCTTCGATTTCTTTTTCGGCACGTTTACCTTCGTTGCTAATATAAGCCATTGTCCTTTTTTGCAGCCATACACCGGATGTGGGATTGAAACGTCGAAACGAAGCACAATCCGTTCGCCAGGGCAGAAAATTCAACACCTCCGAGCCATCAATCTTCAGTATATTTCGCTGAGGACGGAACTCATCTCCGCCGGAATGACCGCCGTGTCCGGTAGCAATATATTTTAGGCGGATATTTTTTGCTTTTTCTGGAATGATAAACGGGACCTCCACATCCCTTCGTGAGAAAATATCGGGATGCCGCTGTCCGACGTAATAATTGGTATTTATCAACGGCTCAACATGCAGATGCGGTTTTTTGTCACCGCGCAAATTACTTTCGGTAAAGGAGAGTTGAACGTCAATGCGGTAACCTTCTTTTGTCCAGGTGTCAATATAAACGCCTATATAGGCTTCGTCTTCGAGCAGGGGCAGCAAATCCGATATTTCCTGTTTCCATATAACGTTTTCCGCCCATCCATCCACATAAACCGGGCGTCGTTTGACCGATACCGGATCGTCATTCCGGCTGAAGTGTCCCACTCCGAAAGGTGTCATGAATCGCATCAATTCTACTGTCGGCAAATAATCCTTCCCTTGTACAATCCCGATCAAAGATTCATGTTTCACCGTGTCTTGCTGCGGATAGGCGGCCGAATTGCGGGCGATATCGATCATTGTGATTTTTGAAGATTTTGGAATCACAAAGCAAGACCCCGATTTGTCCCAGGGATCACCATTTGAAACGAGCGTAACGGCAATTTCGACTTCGGTATAATTTTTGAATTGGGGAACGCGAACTTTTTTCAGTACAATACGTCCGTTTCCCAAATAGATCAGTCCCTCTTTTTCTACCAGGCCGTCGGGATAGTCCGTCGGATTAAAAAGAATGGGTGTCTGTTGAAAAACAGGCAGATGAACAGTTTTTTTTGTCCTGTTCAACGCATAAAAAGCCAGCGGAAAAAGTAACAGGAGCACAACAGTGATCAATAGTTTTCTCATAAATAGATGGTTTCGTGTTGTCTGTTTTTGAAGTTTTATTTACCAATCATGGGAAATAATTCCCTGATTTCGGATTCGTTGGGTTGTCTTCCGTATTCGCATATTTCAAAGGCTTCGGCATCGGTAATCTTGTCTGCTTTTTCCTTTCCGTACCATTTCTCAAGAGCCTCTTTCACCGCGGGAATTATCGTTCTTCTTCTGCCGGATTTCAACCACTCGATCCGTTCTTTTTCTTTTTTAGGAACGTTTTGTTCTTGCGAAACGGTCCACGGCAACCACTCGAAATATTGGGATTCGTGTGCCGCCATTGCGTAAATTTTCCGGTCCAGGACGTCGGAAATATCGATGGCAATATCCGGAATAAACGGATAAGGCTTTTGAAACCGGTCTTGTGCATAAAGGAAAACGGGATTTCTTTTCAAGGGAGGAGTATCGGATGCCACGTTAGGAACAATCACCATGTAGGCTGCATCTTGCAACAACAGGGCCGTGTTCCGGTGATCGGGATGATAATCGTACGGGCGGGGGCCGATTACTATGTCGGCCTCCCATTCACGAATCAGCCGGATTACCTGGTGACGCACTTCGAGGGTGGGGAGCAACTCGCCGTCGTGATTATCGAGAACCCTGTATGTCACTCCCAATCGCTTTCCGGCTTCCTGTGCTTCGCCTCTGCGAATTTTTGCCAACGCTCCTCCGCCCTTTGATTGATGTCCGGCGTCTCCGTTCGTGAGCGATACAAACAATACGTTGTGCCCGAGTTCTGCAAATTTTATGGCTGTTCCGCCGGCCGTTCCGTCGGGGTCATCAGGGTGCGCGCCAATTACGATGACATTTATTTTTTTATCCTGACTCAGCACAAGGCTGAAAGGGAGAAACAGGAAAAAGGCAATGATGAGGTACTTCATAATAAGCTTTCCATTTAAAATCCAAATAAAATTGGACAATTCACTTTAATTAACTTTTAAATTTTATCTTTGTGTCAGGGTGTTAAGAGGAAACAGGCTCTGCCGGGGGGCAACCTGTCAGCAATAAGCACCCT